>Ga0316209_1000353_pt1 | contig 86012 bp, 70 predicted proteins | sample 6monopyrite_MG_FD_204945 | JGI IMG/M metagenome (GOLD analysis project Ga0316209, IMG submission 204945) | Microbial mat bacterial communities from mineral coupon in-situ incubated in ocean water Damariscotta River, Maine, United States -... | ecosystem: Environmental > Aquatic > Marine >... | reverse complement strand
TACGCAGTGGCTTTGGACATACAATAATGAACGCCCACATACAGCAATTGGAGGCATACCACCCAGGCAATTGTTGAATGCGGCTTAACCTCTACTTCTAACTACGGTTATTAATGGGGGGATTACAATTTGCTTTGATGCTCTGAATTAAGCCCTTCGGCCAGTGAATCAGCTTAGAAAACTCCAGTTATGTCTGTCTCAGTTTGGCTGAAGTGGACAAGACCTTTTCGTATTTCAGGCAATGACAGAGTCGTTCGATAAACACATTATCTAAATGCAGATTTGTTGATATAATTTTAGAAAATGATTAACCATTGAGTATGCTGAAAATTGTTGCTCGAAACGTTGCCGGGATTTTTCCGCCATATTTTTTCTCAAGTTTGAATCCGAGGCCAAGCTTAAGATTGCTTGAGTAAATGCATTGGCATCGTCATTTCTTGTTACTAATCCATTTACTTTATTCTTAATGATTTCAGGGTTTCCCCCGGCATCAGTCACTACGCAAGGTTTACCAATGGACATAGCTTCAAGCAGTGTCATGGAGGTTCCTTCGCTTAGTGATGACAGAAGGTATATGTCCATTAATGCGAGGTAATTGTGTGGTTTGGATTTATAGCCGGTCATAATGACATGCTGAGATAGTTCTAGCTCAGTAATTAAGGCTGCGATGGCCGAGCGCATCTCGCCGTCGCCTACTATTAATAGCTTTGCATCTATTCCATTATCAAGAACCTTCCTAAATGCATGTAGCATCATGGGATGGTTTTTAATTGGATCTAGTCTGGCAATTGTTCCCAGGCATAATGTGTTTTTTCCGATATTCAGTTCTTCTCTTAGCTGTTCCACTTGCTGCTGATCAATAACTAGGGGGGCTATTCCATTATAAATGACTTGAATGTCTTCGCGAGGTAGATGCTCATAAATGGTTAAGGCATCCTTAGTTGCATTGGATATTGCTGTAGTGGCCGCAGTGATTTTATGTAGGCAAGGGTTGACGAGCTTCCGCTTCCAGGTGGTTGAGTCAGGATAGAAGCGACCATGCTCAGTAAAAATCACTTGAGTTTTGGTTGCAATGGCGGCCAGGGCACCATAGACCCAGGGTGTATATTGATGGCAGTGGAGTATGTCTATCTTGTTCTCTTTAATATAACCACGAATCTGTTTGATTAATGATTTGTCAAATCCAGGTGAGCGAGAGAATGCTGTAATTTCAACCCCGTTGTTGAGTAGGTCATCTGCAAAAGGGCCTAGAGGTGACTCTATGCATAAAATAGATGACTCTACTTGTTGCGGATCGGAATTTTCAACCAGGTTTTTAATTACCTGTTCTGTGCCACCAATGCGCATATCAAAGGTGAGGTGAGTTACCTTGATCTTTGCCATAGTTCTTCTAACCCTGCGGTATTAATCTAGGTGGCTATTCTACATCAGCGCTCGTCTGCATGTAGTTATTCCACCACATTTGGTACATTAGCATGCTCCATAGCAGTGTTGAATGATCTGCCTTAGCGCTCTGATGTTCTTGCCAAAGTTGTTTTACCATTGCCATATCGAAGATTTGTTGAATACCACCAGACGTTGAGAATAAATAGCCGTTAGTGAGCTCCTTGATTTCGCCTCTAAGCCACTCTGCAAGGGGAACAGAAAAACCCATTTTTTTACGATATAAAATATCATTGGAAAGCAAAGGTTTGAATACTTGCTTGAGTATGTACTTCTTTTCTCCATTATTGAATTTTAAACTAGACGGTAGGGTGGCTGAGAATTCTATTACCTCTTTGTCTAGAATGGGTGCGCGAACTTCCAGGGAGTTGGCCATGCTCATACGGTCAACCTTGACTAAAATGCCGCCTGGTAAATAAGTTTTCAGATCCGTATATAAAATCTTTGCTAGATGGTCTGGTCCATCTGATTTCCTGTAGGCGTCGGTGGTTACCTTTGATGGGTGGTAATCTCCCAGCTCTTTTTTAACTTCTGGTTTCACTAACCCATTCCAGTGCCGGTCTTCGATCATCGCGTTTGATATATAGAATCCCATGTCTGGTTCCAGGCTTAAACTTGTTAATAATGATTTGCCTTTGCGGCAGACAGTGGCGTTGCTTTTGGCCAGTAGGTTAGCGAGTTTGGGGAATGTATTTTTACGTAGCCAGCGTGGAATCTTATTACGAAGGCGGTTTTCAATGTCATCGATTGAATACTTTTCATAACCTGCAAAAACTTCATCGCCACCATCGCCCGCAATCGCTACGGTGACTTGTTGGCGCGCTAATTCAGAGACAAAATAGGTGGGTACTAAAGATGGATCGGCAAAGGGTTCGTCGAAGAAGCGGACGATTTTTTCTAAATTGTCTTTCACATTTTGATGGACGGTGAGTTCGTGGTGTTCTGTTTTGTACTGCTCGGCAACGGCTTTTGCAAACTCGGTTTCATTGAAGCGTTTCTCATCAAATCCAATGGAGCAGGTTTTTACTGGGGCGTCACTATTTTTAGCCATCATTGCGACAATACCGCTCGAGTCAATACCGCCACTTAAAAATGCACCTAAAGGAACATCGCTGATCATGCGTCGTTTAGTGCAGCGGGTGAGCAATTTAAAAAGTTGATCGGTCAGCTCACTTTCGCTTTTATCGCTGACATGCTTGAGAGAGATATCCCAATATTGCTTAATCTCAATTCCATCTGCATTTACCGTCATATAGTGACCTGGTGACAGCTTGTGAATGTGTTTAAATATGCTTTTAGGGTCGGGTATGTACTGGTAGGCAAAAAAATCGTAGACCGCGTCTAAACGGATTTCACGAGGAATACCGGACAGGGTTAGCAGTGCTTTTATCTCTGAAGCGAAGGCGAAGCGACTGTCTTGTTGAAAGTAATATAGTGGTTTCTTTCCAATCCTGTCACGTGCAATGAAAAGTTGCTGCTGTTGCTTATCCCATAAGGCAAATGCAAACATACCGTTTAGTTTTTCCAGGCAGGCGACACCTTCTTGTTGATACAGTGCAAGAATCACTTCCGTGTCGGTGTGGGTGTTAAACTGATAGCCTTGTTGCTCTAGCTGTTCTCGTAGTTCGATAAAGTTATATATTTCACCGTTGAAGGCGATCACTAACTGTTGGTCAGCGGAAAACATGGGCTGGTTGCCGGCTTTGGATAGATCAATTATGCTCAAACGTCGATGAGCCAAGCCTACTTTGTCATCTAAAAATTCGCCACCGGCATCTGGCCCACGGTGGTATATTGCGTTACCCATTGCTTTTAGGGTGTCGAGTGTTCCCTCGCGCTGAGTGAATTGGGTGAATCCTGCTATCCCACACATACCTGCATATTCCTGTTGTTATGAGTATTGTTCTTTAAGCTCGGACTAACGCTAAGTTATAAACTAATATATTTTCTTATCTTAGGGCCAATCAGCGTCGTGATGCTAATCGGTAGCCTTGACCAGGATTGCTCTACTAGCGATCTTAGCCTGCTTGTTTTTGTCGATTGATTGGATGGGGGGGGCTTTTGTCCCGGCAGGCACCAGTTTAACGGCAGTGGCTGCGCTCCCCACTGCCGTTTAAATTTAAATGTTCCTTCCCCATATGTTGACCGACCAAAGTCAAACTCTTTACTGCCAGAGTCGGTTACCTCTTTAAGTAGTGACCAGTACAGCATCATATTGGGAGCCAGGTGATTGAATTCCGATAGCGTAGAGGCCCATGGTATGCAGGCTTTGCTACTATTGCGTAAAACAACACCTGCACCAATAGGAATATTTTTAGAATATACAATCGAAATAATTAAGTCGTCCTGGTAGTTTTTGCATAACGCCTGGTACCAGGTTTTGCTGTGTACCGGTGAACCTAGTTTGCGCATGTTGTAAATAAACACCTGATAGAAATCATCTAATAACCTGGTGCTATTGCCAATTTGGCTAGTAAGGCCATTTTTTTCAGCCTTACGAACCTGGCTGCGAAGTTTGGATTTAAAGCCCTTTAATAGCGCTTCAGATGTCTCGGGTAAGGTGAGCAGCATGCGGACTTTTTTACCTTGCATATCGTCTACCGTAACTGCATCTGGCGTAAAAGACTCAGTGTCCCTATATTCAATCTTTTTTGCACCCGAGGCATCTTTTAAGTTCTGCAACTCGGCTAATAGAGCGTGAGTGATTTGCTCATTGTCAGTTACGGCATGGCCTAAATCGCAGAAAGGCGATGAGCATAGAAAGTGTCCAGATAGTGGTGCCAGCATTTTTGATATCGGCAGTATGCCAACGACTTTGTTATCAGTTAATGCAATTAAACTGACATTGGGGTGGCCATATGCTTGTTCTATGCTCTCAACCCAGGCAAAGTTATGATACGGGGTTGCTTGCGGGTGAGTATGTATGTATTGGTTCCAGCGCTCTTTATCAGTATTCTTGACTGGGGAAATTATTAGCGCCATTTGCTCTGTTCCTTGAACGGCAGTAGTAAATAAACAGAGAAATCCCAGTTTATTGCTTCTAGTGCCATTGCTACTTCTCTGTTAGTTGCGTAAATAATTCTGTGTATTCATCTGCCATACGTTGCGCAGAATAATGGGCGTAAACAAACTGTTTCGCTGCAGCGGCTAATTTCTTTGCCGTGTCAGGTTCAAATAGGAGTGTCTCCCAATGGGCCTGAAGTTGCTGCTTCTCACCTAGTGGGGCCAGGAGTCCTGTTTTATTGTGAGTAATTAGTTGGTCTATACCTGGGATGTCGTAGGCAGCGACGGGTATTTCAGCCGCGGTCGCTTCCATCAGGCAGCGAGGAATCCCTTCCAGAGTGGATGTCATGGCAAAGAGATCAAATGACATTAGCAGTTCTAAGCGATCGTCTCTGAAGCCAAGAAATTCGATGTGGCTATTGCTATCCAGCTTTTCTGCGTATTGTTCTAAATTCTTACGCTCATCGCCATCGCCGAGCAGGATTAGACGAGTGTTGGGGTGTTTTGCATGTAAAGCATCAAAGATATCTAGCAGGTCAAAGATGTTCTTGCGGCTAATCATTTGGCCAACAAAGCCGATTCGTTTTTCACCTTTTGGATCGCGTTCTGGCTTTTGTTGCGCCTCTACTTCAGAAAGGTCTACGCCATTCTGAATGTATGTCGTTTTATTTTCCGGAACACCAAGGCGTTTACAGTCTTCGACTAGCTGGCGTGATAGGGGTACCGTTTTCGCGGAAAAGCGCATGGCCTGGCAGCCAAGCCATATAAAAAGCCTGAGTTTGATATCACTTGAATTCTCAAAGCCATGAGGAGTTACGACACAGGGAATCCCCGCCTTACGCGCTGCTAAGACACCAATAATATCTGATTTGTAACCATGAGTATGGATGATATCTATTTGCTTTTCGCGGATGAGGGTTGCCAGTTTTGAAATAGCGGAGAGGTCAAATTTATTCTTCATTGGTATTTCGTAAGCATCTAGCCCAAGTGCTTTATATTGTCGGCTAATTTCCAGATCCTGGTTGTCGGGTTCTGCTGTCACTAATAAGTCACAGCGGATATCTTGAGGCGGGAGGTGTTTAGCGAGTGCTAAGATCCAGCGCTCAGCACCATAAAATCCAGTTGGACAAATAAACTGAAGGACATTGATGGTCTTTTTCATATTATTTCTACTTATGGTTTGCACTGATCGTTTTAAACAGGCCGGCTAGTGTGCCTATCGCACGGGCGGGAAAATAAGTTGTATAAAATGAGAGTACAGCGCTAAAGGTAACCGCTTTCTTGGATAAGCGATATAGTCTGATACTATAAATCAGCAAGGGTACTATGCCAGCGAGAAATAAAATTATACTTGTAGGTATAGCGCCAAAAATCAGGCTCGCTATTGCAAGCAATAATGACAGGCAAATCCATAGAGGTAATATAAAACTTGGGATTTCCCTTAGTGGAATATGCCTGCCTTGAATTGATTGTAAGTTAGATTGTCCTCGCCAGATCTCTTTTTTGAACATTTCGGAAAAGAATTTGTCTTCTCCTAAGTGGATGTAGGTTGCATCTGAGGTGTAGTAAAGGTTGCCGAACTGCGCTGCTTTATCAGTGAAGTAGTAATCCTCGCAGGTAATGAGATGTTCAGGGAATCCGCCAACTTTATCAAAAGTGTCCCTGCTCAAAAATAGATTTCGGCCTGGTAGAAATGCAACGTTGGTATCAATTTCAGCATTGCTTAGGTTGGTTCTAATACGCTCCAGAGGAGGAGGTGATGCGCCGCAGATCTGCATGGCGCTGACGATGACCCGTTCTTTTCCTTCCTCTAAGTTGGATATCATACTCGAGACCCAGTTATTGGAGAGAAAAACATCGGCATCCAGAAATGCTAAATATTTTCCTTTAGCATGTGTTGTCCCGTGGTTACGTAAACTGGAAATGGTTTGACCTTCTGGACGCAGGATTACCTGAAGATTTAACTCATTATTTTCCAGTAATTGGACTGTTTTGGTTTCGGGGGTTTGGCTTATGACAATAATCTCTAATTTATCGATAGGATAATCTTGCTCTGCAATGGACTGTAGGGTCTGCTTGAGCATGTCGAAGCGCCCCTTGTGGGGAATGATGAATGAAACTAAATAACTCACTATGGGCTAGTCCTATTTTCCTAGGCGTATTTTTAACCAATTTATCTCGTTTGTAACGGATAATTTTAAGAGGCGGTTGCCTAGTGCTTTAGCAAAACCGAATAATAAGCCGGGAGGGTTTTGGTAGGGCGCTTTAGGCCAGTTGTCTCGGTATTCTTCAAAAGTTATCGGCGGTTTTCTTGAAATATAATGGTCTAAGGCCCCATGGTTTTGCATTAACAGCACTTGAATTCGTGTATTGCTAAGTTCTTTGGAGCTTGAAAGGTGTTCAACAATATATTCATTAAAATAATTGGCTTTGTCTAAGAATTCAGGTCTGTTGTCTGCTGAGTAGTAGTACGCAGCGGCTAATACGTGAACTTTTCTTAAGTCCTGTGCAGTCCATGTGTCATTAGGGAATTCTAATATTTCAGGTTTTTCCAGATAAGGCTGTTCATTGGCTCCCATCCATTTTGCGTAGTGCAGTAGCGTGTCGCGTGCATAATAGAAATTGTCATCAAATTCCTGAATCGTTTCTTTAAGTTCTAAGTATCGGCAAAGGGCCTGTAAAAATATAGTGTAAAACCAGCAATTTTCTACGTTTGGAAGATTGCGTCTGCTGATATCGTCTGTAGGGTGTACGGTGTGCTGGATAATATATTCAGCACGTTGGATGTATTTTGAATCCTGGGTTAGTTGGTAGCAGTCAAGCAATGCTATGACATAGTAAGCGGTGCCACGATCATAGGGGTATTGATTAACAATGTGGTTCTTATAGCCTGGGATATTGCGATTTTTGAGCGCTAACAACAGTTCCAGGCAGGTTCCGGTGCCTTCGTAAAAGTGTGTGATCCACTTTTCAAGTGTTAAAACGGCTTCTTTAGAGCTTTCAGAGCCAGTAATGAAATAATGATATGTGAGTCCAGGCGTGTAGCAATGCTGTCCTCCTGGGCCGCCCCCACCTAGCCGATTACGATACGCATCACTGGGCTGCAATTTAGAATAACTACGGTGTGAGGAGGTGTATGCCTGGCAGTAATGATCGGTATGCCAGAATAGCCCGCCATTGAATTCAGCTTTATCCCCTGATGTGTGGTAGATATCAATATCTTTGACATGTTTGGCAAGGTCATCTGCTAGCTCATACCAGCGAATATCATCAGTCAATAAGAATTGCTTTATGAACCCATAAATAGGGTCGTATTGATTATTGTAGTGAGATATATATAAATCATTTCCTTTGTAACCTAGTGCTTCATGATCTGCATACAGGTCACCAAAGTTGCGCCAGCCATATTCATCAATCTCTTCACGTTTGGCAAAAAAGTTTTGTTCATGCTCTAGGCCTGTTTTAATTAGCCTGGCTATACTGTCTTGTTCAGTAGCGCCGGAAAATGTCGGCAAGGCGTTCAATTTTGCTAACCATGAAATGGCAGGTTTGGCTATTGGCGGTGAATCTACCCAGTTTAAGTCGTTTGAATCACCATTGAGATTTAGCCAGAATATATGCGTTTTCTTTTCCCCCCCCTGGAGTTCATGAGGTGAGTCAGTGATGGGGAATAAAGCAATTTTCAGGTTGTTTTGGTCAACCTCGATTGACGTTGGGAAATTTTGCCAGAACTTCTCGATTGTTAAACTAACACCGTTAGTGCTGTGTAATATTGGGGTCGCTCTATCGCCACTGGCTACTTTGATATGGTCGTTGGATACTTCAAATCCATTTGTCTTTAGGGTGACGCGATTGTCTTTATTGACATGCACGGGGCTTTGCCAGTTAGTTCCCCCACTAGCATGTTGCATGATTTTTGTGTGAGTTGTGCTGGTTTGCCATTCATCATTTTTAGTTGCCTTGTATCTCACTATGTCAGCTTTAGCTAGCTTTAGGTCGAATACGATGGCGTTAAATAGCTCGGACCCTTCATCTCCCAAGTCCCAAATTCCATTGGGGTGCTTAGCCGGATTTGGATTGTGTATTGTTGTTTCTATTTTTACAAAGGGGAGCGTCGCGTAAAGTGTAATCAGTGTTTGGAATTGAAGGTTTAGCTTGTTAGTTGGGTATTCATGGCATCCTTCAAACTTTAATTCAATGGCGCTATTTGAATTGAAATTTATGTCTTGAAGCATGCGGAAAGACCAGTGGTTTAACTTACCTTTAATTTTCTGTTTATCGCCGAGCAGCAATTCACCAACCAGAGGGGTTTTGACTAGTTGATGTTGCTTAAATCTGGACTCCATTGATAAGGACTCTAAATCAAAAGTAAACTGATGGTTTGAAGTGGATACTGTAATTTCTTGCTCAGTCGTTTCTATCTGTAGCTCAGGTGTTGGCTGCCTTGGTTGTACGGGTGCGTTTTTATTAGAAATGACCAGTTCATACTGGCTTGAACCTGAAAATGAGTGGAAAAAGCCAAGATTTAACCAGTTAACACTGCCGTCTGGCCAGAAATTTAGTGGTCGAGCAAAGTTTTCTATCTCTTTTTTTGCTTGGTATAGTTTTAATTGGTCAAGGGATGTGACTTGTCCTTGTGGGAAAGGGATGCCTGTTGTGGTGATGCCTTCACTTTTGCCTAGAACCTCTATAAGTACAGTGTCGTGCTGCTTATCCATAATGTGCCTATAACCGCAATAAAAATGCTGCTGAATAAATAATGTCGGATGAAATGACTATTTTAGATGAATTTTTTGTTTACTCAATTTTATTATTTTTGCTAGATTGCCCGCAACTATTGGATAGTCGGGAATTGTCGTTTGCAATAACTGAGTTGGCCACAATTATGCGATGTTTTTAAAAAATTGCACTATGGGGTGGTATTTAACACTTTACATAGTCTAAGTGGCTTTTATTAATACATGTTTAAAGCCGATAGTTAATTTTTTATGAGACTCTTGAATGGCTAGTTGGTAACAGTCTATTCCTATATGGTTGCCTGATGTACTAGGTAATAAATTTGAAAACTGAGAGAAAATTAATATTGTTTTCTTTTTGTTGAGAAGCAATACAAATCTACGAACAAAGACGGAGATATTTTGAATATAGGCGATTGTTGTTAAGGGTGGTCTAAAAGTAGAGGTTATGGTGGTGTGCAGTGCCTAATGCGTTAAATTTTATTTAGTATTCTCTTTTGCTCATCTAGTAATAATATCATGGATTGACGTCTTTTTTGTATCGTTGTTACTCATTGTTTTCTTCTGGTTTGGTTGGTTTTTTTGTGGCACAAATTTTTGTGTCGCTATTATGGCCTTATGAAGGCCGTTGCGTTCTGCGTCGTATAAATCACATATTTTTAATTCAACTTATGGTTTTCCTTGGTAATAAAATGCCGACTAGTGACGAGTGTCGCAAATTGCTGGTCATTCTGGCAGCTGCTTCTTGTAAGTGTGATCAATGTCGCGCAGATATATTTTCCGGTGTCGTTAAATATAACAGTTGATTATTGAATGACATGAAGGTGCCGTATGAAGAACGCAGTTGAAGCAAAAAAATCAGTTTATTCCTCAGAGCTATCAGTTGGTGTTTTTTTGTTGGTGATGTGTGCTGGATTATTTGGTTGTGGCGGTGGCGGTGGCGGTGGTAATGCTGATGCTGGTAGCGCTGGGAAAACTTCTGTTACAGGCGCTAAGGTTGGGTCTGCTTCCTTGTCCTGGGCTGCGCCATCAACAAAGATTGATGCTACGCAATTATCGATGAGTGAAATTGGTGGCTATAAAATTTATGTGGGGAGTAGCGAGTCAACGTTAGTGTTACATGCTGATATTAGTGACCCTTATCAGATGGAGTATGTGATTGAAAGTTTAATAGCTGGAACCCACTATTTTGCGGTGACTGCTTATAGCCTGTCTGGTGCAGAAAGTGATTTTTCTTCAATTGTTAGCAAGACGATTTAATACTGAATCAGTTTTGAGGCCATTTAAACATTAGCTTGGGTATGGGGAGTACTGTTTGCCTTGTATGAGGTTGTTTTTGGTGGCGCTCTCTCTTACCGGGGGGGGAAGTATATGGCGGTTTCCTCTATTTTTCATCATGGTTTTGATTAAACGCACTTTCTATGGCTGGGTATTTTTTTTGTAAAAAAGTTATTAAATGATCCCTTGCTTTATCGGTTGATATCTCATCATCGTAATCAATTGCCATGGCTATAATAGCTGATCCTTGTCTGTTTCCAATTAATTTTCGTAATTCTAATAGTTTTGCATATGTGGGGTCTGCTGTTGTTATCCCAGCAACACGATACCAATACCAAATGAGTCGTTTATGCTGGCGCCGATCTTCAAGTTGTATTTCCCGCATGGAATTCGGAAGTGGGGCTGCGAGATCGAGCGAGTTTCTCTGTTCGCCAGTCTTTCTCCAATTTTCTTTGTTATAAATGGCGTTAAGTTCATTGATTAGTTCTGCACCTTGGGTTTGTTCCGAATAGTGCGAAATATGGAGATGTATATTTTTTCCACTTTCAGAGTAAGTATTGGTGGACTGCTTGTCTGCACCAATAAAAACTGGGTTCCAATTGATATTTGATGAGGGTGGCAGTGGGCTAGACTGGGATATCGTTTGAGAGGGTTTATCGATTAGATATTGAATCGCTGGTGGGGCAGATAGTACCAGTATCGTAAAGGTAAAGGTGATTACGTAAGCTGACGTGCTAGATTTCTTTGATGCGAGAATTGGCTTCGGGGCTGGATCTGTTGCTGGCTCTTTGAATTTAGCGCCGAAGTAGAATAAAGGGATCAGGGCGACAGCAAATAACGACCAGCCCAGGCTGTTGTGATCTTCGACCAGGGGGTGTTCCATATTGGTTAATTGCCCAATCCAGATGATAATGCAGACCCGTACCCAATTGAGAATGGTGGCGCCTAACAGTGCGATAGCGATGAAAATTAGGCGGCGTGAGATCGATTGGTAATTTAAGTAGGCGTACAGAGAGCTAATCGCTGCCGCTGCAATGAAAAATCGCAACCCTCCGCATGCTTTTGCGATCAGGAACTTACCGGCGGGAATCGATATGTGGTGTTCTTCCAGTAAAATAGGCAAGTTTGTTAGGCGCAGAATATTGAATGAGGCCAGTGCCGTTAGATTTTGCAGTGGAACGATGAGGATGTCCCATAGCGGGGCGGCAAAAAATAGATAGCCAAGCGGAAACAAAATGATTTTTGTTTTGCTATTCCCTAAAAGTGTCCAGACTAGAGCGGGAATGAGTGCAATTAACGTTAGTTGTTCAATTGCTTGTATATTAATGGTTTTCGCGCACAACCAGCCGATAGAAAGGATAAGCAGCAGTACCACACCTGCTGGTTGAGCCGATGTCTCGGTATTTGCTAGCGAAAGCCTCTTTAGCCAGATGAGATATAGTGTGATAAGTGGAAGCAGAATTCCATGGCTGTAGTCACTTGAGTTCCACCAGTGAGTGACAAGCGTCATGAAACCATTTGAATATAGCAGCAATAGCGCGATTAATGCGGCTGACATAAGTGTTAAAGGCGATTGCCAGGTTGCGATTTTATTTCTCATTGTAGATGAGCTTGAGTCGGAATGGTGCCGGTAATTTTAAAGCGTTTCGGCATGTGATGGGCTTACTAAAGTCATTTTTGTTTTAAGGGTGAGTGGAAAATATTGGGTTGTCCGGTCATTATATGTAAATGATACGTGTTAGTCGCATTATAATTTGGTGTTTGGTTTTGAACGAAATGCCTCAATCAGGTGGGTGTTAACGATGGCAAAGAAGGTTTTAGCAGGTTTTGTGTTGGCATGGTTGTCTATTCTTCTTACGGCTTGTAGCGGAGGCGGGAGCGTAGACGAGCAGGAGCGCCTTGAGCGAGCGCTCAATTATTGGCAGTCAGGTGATGTGCGAGCGGCTGTCATCGATTTAAAAAGCATCTTGCAGCAAAACCCGCTTAATAGTGATGCGCGTTTTTGGATGGGAAAGATACATGTGCGGCTTGGTTACGGGGCTGATGCGGAAAAGGAGCTGAGGCAGGCCTTGAATGCCGGGGGAGTTAGAGAGGAGATACTGCCTTATCTTGGGCGCGCATTGTTGTTGCAGAATCGTGGTGATTTGTTATTGGAAGAAACACTGGTGGCAAATTTACCGGAAAAGCCGGTGTTGTCAGCGTTGAGAGGTGAAGCTTATTTGATGGTTGGAGAGGTCGAGGACGCAAGAGCGTCTATCCGGCAGGCGTTGAAAGTGGCCCCTGAAAATATTGAGGTTTTACTAGGCGCGGTTAAATTAGCGCTAGCGGACAAAAAGATTGTTGAAGCGGGCACTTATTTAGATAAGGTGTTGGAGCTTGATAATGAAAATAGTCACGCCTGGTTTTTGAAGGGTGGGGTTGATTTTATGAGCGGGCGTTTAGCGTCCGCTGAAGCGGCCTTTCAGCAGGCGATTAAGCATGAGCCTGCAAATGTAACGACCAGTCTTCTTTTTCTGGCTAATGCGAGCTTGGCAAGAACGCATCTTGCGCAAGGTAAGTTTCAAGATGCGCTATCGCGAGTGGATGATGTTTTACTGAAAATTGCTCCGGCACATCCCTTACCTAATTACTTGCGTGCTTTGGCTTCTTATCAGCTTGGGAATTATGAGGCGGCGGAGGGTGCTTTGCTTAAAGTACTTAAAGTAGCTCCCAACGATAGTGGTAGCAAGTTGTTGTTAGGCGCGGTCAGTTACTACCAGGGGAAATTTGAGCAGGCAAATGCCTATCTTGTGAATTTCATTGCGGTAATGCCAGACTATATCCCTGCACGCAAGCTGCTGGCGGCAACACGGATCAAATTACAACAGCTTGAGGGTGCGATGGAAGTGCTGAAGCCTGTTTTAGCACAAACGCCAGATGATGTGCAGTTACTTGAAATGATTGGTGGTGTCGCATTACAGCTAGGGGATTCGAGTGGGGCAAAAAAATACTTATCTCATGCGCTAAAGAAATCTCCTGAAAGTGTGGATGTTCGTATGAAATTGGCCTCTGTGCACTTGGTGGAAGGAAACCCTGATCTTGCGATTCGTGAATTAGACTGGGAGGGAGAAGAAGATTCCGCACTAAAAGGGGAATTAGTGTTGGCAGCTGCTTACATGCAGAAAGATGAGTTTGGCAAGGCGCGGACATTGATAAATGCTGCCGTTGATAAAGAGCCAAATAGCATTCCTGCACACCAGTTACTCGCGCAATTATCATTAATGGAGGGGGATGAGGCGAAGGCGTTTGTGCATTTTAAGCGTGTGCTCGAGTTGCAGCCAAGAAATGTTAATTTAATGTTGTTATTGGCAAATAAAGAAGAGAAAGATGGTGATGAGGATGTCGCAAGAGAATTATTAGAAAAGGTGCTCATGATGGAGCCGGGTCAAGTTGAAGCGGTGGTTAAGTTGACTTATCTTGAGGCACGAGCGGGTAGGTGGGATGAGGCGTTTACGCTGGCCAGGTCATTGAGTGGAGAAAAGGTAGGTGCGGGTGGCCGTTTTGAGCTGGAAGGCAACCTTTTTATGCTTAGGAATGATTATGAGAATGCCTTTAAGAGTTATGATCAGGCAGTTAAGGTGAGTAGTTCTGAGCCGCTGGTGTTGAAGCGCTATCAGGCGCATAAGCAGCTGGATAATAATGCTGCCATTGTTTTATTAGAGCGCTGGATAGAAAGGCATCCTGCAAATTTCAGGGTCAGAATGCTTCTTGCGACCGAGTATATGAATCACTCCCGTAATGCTGAGGCTAAGGCTCATTTTGAATCAATATTGAAGGAGCAGCCTCGTAATCCAGCGGCTCTTAATAATCTTGCCTGGCTTTATACTGAAGAAAAAGATCGCTATGCTATTGATCTTGCTAAGAAAGCATATGAAATTCGACCTAATTCAGCCGCAATTCTAGATACTTATGGCTGGGCTCTAGTTCAATTTGGGGACAAGAAGATGGGGCTTGAGTTGCTAGAGGCCTCATTTGAAAAGGCGCCCGAAGACGCGACTATTAGGCATCATCTGCAAGTCGCAAGGCAGCTAGTTAGATAGTCTTGGTGTCGCTATCCTTTACAGTTTGATTTATTCTGGTGAAAAGGTGGTTTATTTGTTGTTTAAAACCAACCACTTATTTTATTGGCATTGTTTTTGCTTTATGTTTGGCAGAGTAGGTACTTTTGGTGAATTTAGAGGTTTTAAAGAATATGAGTAAATTATTTAGTATTTTGTTTTTGAGTCTGATGATGCTTGGCACGGCTCAGGCAACGATAATTGGTGGTGAAGTGCATATTAATGGTACAGCGAATGCGAATGATCCAACGAAAATTGTCTTCTCTAATTATTATGTAAGTGAAGCGACTGGGGATTTTGCTGATACGATCAGTCCAATGGCATTTCCAAGTTGGGGTTCGCCTGTGACTATGCAGGAGTTGGTTTTTAGCTCTTTGGGCGCATTATGGGAAGTTGGTAATTATACTTATACGCTGAGTTCGGTTGAGGGTGCAGGCACTGACCATGTTTCTGGTACAGGCATTATTAGTGACTCATCTAACACCTATGAAAATTCTACCGCTTATTTTGATTTGCATATGACTGGTGGTGCGTTGACTAACCTTAGTTTTACGACTTCGACATCAGTGCCGGAGCCTGGCACTATGCTGCTGATGGGATTAGGCATGTTATTTATTGCTGGTGGTGCTGCGGTTCGGTCTAGACGAGATGAGTCGTTAGGTGGTTTAGCTGCTTCGTAGATATTTAATTACGATTTGAGCGTACAGAAAAACCCTGGTCACATCTTAATGTGGCCAGGGTTTTTTTTTTTTTACAATTGAGCATACAATGGGTGTTTGATTTTGTGTCAGGAGATATTATGAGGAAGTCTGTTTTAAACGGATTGTTATTTTCTCGGGCTGAACGGTCTGTTCAGCAACAGGATTTCTGCTTTTTAATCCTATTATTCCTGGTTTTGGCACTGGCAGGTTGTTCTAAGCCGAATCTGAAGCCAGAGATGGATGTTGAAGTTGATCCCGTGTCGCCTGCCTCAATTGTGGGGTACCAAATTGGGCCGGGCGATGTTATTGATATTTTTGTATGGCGAAATCCAGATGTCTCAATTACGGTCACGGTGCGCCCAGATGGTAAAGTCTCTTCACCTTTAGTGGAGGATATGCATGCGATTGGTAAAACTCCGACTCAGTTGGCTCGAGATATCGAAGAGGTTCTTTCTTCATATATAAAACAGCCTGCCGTTACAGTGATAGTAAGAGAGTTTGGTGGATTGTATAGCCAGCAGGTACGGGTGGTTGGTGCCGCTGGCGCCCCGATGGGCGTGCCTTTTCGAGAAAAGATGACGTTGCTGGATGTTATGATTGCGGTGGGTGGTTTGACTGAGTTTGCCGCAGGTAATAAAGCAAGCGTCGTGCGAACTGTGAATGGTAAGCAGGAGGTTCTTCGAGTGTATCTGGATGATTTGATCCGGGGTGGTGATATCGATGAGAATCTTGAGATGTTACCAGGGGATATCCTAATTGTTCCTGAATCATGGTTTTGATGCGACTAGAGTGAAGATATATGTGGTAAGGCTAGTCTGTGGCGGTAAATACTTTTTGTCTAGGGACGTCTATATTTTTATGGGTTAATGCTCATTAGTGCGTACAATCCTGTGAATGAAAATAATGGTCATGATGTGAGTCTCATAAGATGCAAAGTGTAATTCTCTTAAGTGAAATTAGAAAGTGTTGGCGATATAAATGGATCGCTATGGGGGTGGCGCTGGTGGTCTGCAGTGCCGGTTGGTTTGCCGTACACTTGATCCCAGATAAATACGAATCAATGGCGCGAGTCTATCTTGATACCCAGTCTATGTTGAAGCCGGTTCTGAGGGGCTTGGCAATAGATAGCGATGTTAGATCGACTGTTGCAGAGACTACTCGACGTACCCTATTGAGGCGATCGAATTTAGAGCAGTTGATTCGTGAAACTGATATGGATCTGAAGCTGGACAATCAAGAGGAAAAGGAGCGCTTAATTCTCGAGTTAAGTCAGAGCATTCATGTTTCTGGTGGTGGCCGCGATAATATTTATACGATCTCTTATCAAAGTAAAGATGCCCTGTTAGCCAAAAAGGTCGTAGAGACCTCGCTTGATATCTTTGTGGAGACGGCACTTGGGGTTGTTCGTAAAGACTCAAACATGACAGAAGGTTTTATTGATGAGCAAATAGATGATTATGAGGCGCGATTAACGGCGGCTGAAGAGCGCTTAAAAGAGTTTAAACGGGAGAATGTTGGTTTTATGCCAACCGAGGCGGGCGGTTATTTTCAACGATTAAGTGCTGCTGTTGATGATCTGGATGAGGTGCGGCTTGAGTATAGTGAGGCTGAGAATCGAAGGAATGTGCTTGCTGCGCAGATAGAGGGCGAAGTTCCATTTATGAGGGAAGCGGAAAATCAAAGAGATGTGCAGAGCCCGCTTGATACTCGAATAAATGCCATGCGGGAAAGGTTGGATGATTTGTTGCTTCAGTTTACTGAACAGCACCCTGATGTGATTTCGGTGATGCAGTCGATTGAGGATCTAGAGCAGCAAAAAAAGAAGAATATGACCTTTGATGGGGATCCAAATGATAAAGTTGCCCTGGTGAATAGCCCCATCTACCAAGAATTGAAAATTGAGTTTGCGAAGGCTGAGGCTGATTTGTCGGCCCTTAGTGAGCGCAGTAGAATTCGTGAAAAAAGAGTGAGTGAGCTTAGAGGGTATATTGATAAGATTCTGAAGTCTGAGGCAGAATTGGCAAAATTGAATCGTGATTATGAGATTAATAAAAATAATTATGAAGTTTTTGTCAGTAGAAGGGAGGCTGCAAAGATTACGCGAGATGCTGACCAAAGCGTGGATAGTATTCAGTTTAAAATTATAGACCCCCCTGTTGTTGCTCTGGTGCCGGTATTCCCTAATAGACCTCTGTTTGTTACTTTGGTGTTGATGCTTGGGATTGGAGGTGGGTTAGGGCTTGCGTGGCTTGTGTCTAAAGCCAGGCCGACATTTGATGAACCGAATGAGATAAGAAATACGTTAGGTTTACCTATGTTAGGCGGGGTCTCCAGATTGTTTACTAAGGCTGATAAAAGGAAGCGAAAACTAGAATTAGCGGGGTTTATTTTGCTGTTTATGCTTCTGCTCGTAGCTTACAGCATGCTTATAATCACGCATCAGTTTAACATTGACCTTTTGGGTCTTGTCTGAATGATTTCTTGTAGAGTGTAAATGCTGATGACGATTATAGAAAAAGCGATTGATAAGCTTGAAAAACAACGCGCTGGCCAGGTTATACCTGATACTACTGACTCGCAGGAAATTGCTGCTAGCTCGGAAAAGCTACCATTGCAGGTTGATATGTTTGCAATTCTGGAGCGTCAAGGCTTTGATTTGAGCATGCTCGAGCAAAAGCAGATTAAAGAAGAGTTTCGGCATATCAAGCGCCCCTTACTTAGGAATGCCGCAGGATTAGGGGCTGATGTGGTTGAAAATGGTAATGTTATTATGGTTGCGAGTACAAGGTCGGGGGAGGGTAAGACTTTTACGACAACCAACCTGGCTTTTAGTATCGCGATGGAAAAGAATAAGACTGTTCTCTTGATTGATGCTGATGTTGAAAAATCTGCGCTAAGCAGTGTTTTTGGTATTAAGGGTGAGCGAGGGTTGGTGGAATATTTACGCGGTGAAACAGATGACTTATCCGACGTTATTTTTAATACCAGCTTGAGTAATTTTAAAATAATACCCGCAGGGCGAAGTGATGGATATTCTACAGAGTTGTTTTCGAGTGAAAATATGCTTGGGTTAATGAGAGAAATATCTCAGCGTTATGACGACAGAATTGTTATTTTGGATTTACCCCCTTTGCTGGCAACCAGCGAAGCTGTCGTGTTGGCCAGTATGGCAGGACAAATTGTGATGGTTGTTGAGGCTGGTAGCCAGCAAGGCGATGTGATTGAGGCAGTCGGAATGTTTGCCCCATCGCAAATAGTAGGGCTTGTATTAAATAAATCTAGTATTGAGTCTCGCTCTTACTACTATGGTGGTTCTGTGGCGGAAGCTTAGTTAGGCTTATTGCTATGGCTTGGTGGACTTGTATGCAGCGGCTCTTGAAAGTGGCTATTGGGTGTGGGGTGTGTTGTGTAAGCTTCGCCGCTGTCGGCGGAACATGGAGCATGGTTCCGTCTGTTAGTGTCACCGAGATTTATACAAGTAATGTTAACCTTGCTTCATCGTCGCTGGCTGAAGACGAATTTGTTACGCAAGTTTCGCCTGAGTTATCTGTGTCTGGTGAAGGTCGGCGAATGACCACGGATTTTAATTATCGTATGCAGGCCATGTACTATTCTGGTGATATTTCCAGAGAGGATAGCGTGTTACATCAACTAAGATCGGATGTTAATGTAGACTTAGTGGAAGATTGGCTTTTTGTCGATGTGGATGCGTCCTTGTCTCAGGAAAGTATTGATCCCGCTGGTGTTAGAGTGTTGGATGACTTTTCAGTCACTAATAACATCTCAGATGTATCGAGAGTCGCTGTTTCGCCTTACTTGCGCCACTCTTTTGGCCAGGCTGTAATTTCTGAAATTCGCTATAGTAGAAGTCGAATTAACTCTGAATCAGGACAGGTGCCGAGTAGTGATGTGGACGTCATATCTCTAGAAGCAACTTTGCTGCCGGGTGCTCGTCGTTTGGGTGGCCGAGGGTCATATGTTGGGCAGCAAAATAATTTTGATACGGGTGAGTACTCAGCGTCCAGGTTGCTTGAGTTTGATCTCTGGTATGCGGTTAATCCGACGTTCAGATTGTTAGTGGATTCGGGCTGGGAGTCAAATGAGCTTGATTTAAGGATTGGGACTGAGCGTACGGAAATAAAAGATTCTTTTTGGTTGGTTGGCTTCTCGTGGTATCCCCGCGCTAGTACATTGATCGAGAGCAAGTATGGGGAACGTTATTTTGGCAAAACATACGCTATGAGGTTGGCAAGTACTCATCGGGGAATGAATGCTAGTATAGATTACATAGAAGATACATCCACAGTGGCTCAGTTACAGCAGGATATTATTAATAACCGGCAAAATAGTGCGCTGCCTCCAAGTATGTCTGGTCAGGGTGCTGAAGGGTTTGTCCAAAAAAGATTATCAGTGGATCTAGAGATTCCTATAGGACGAAGTTCTTTGGAGGTTAGTGGGTTTGATGATCGGCGTGATTTTTTGATTACCAATAACATAGAAAAGAGTCGTGGTGGATCGTTAGCGTTCAGTCGATCATTGACCCGGCATAGTGAAGTTGTATTTGAATTGAGTGAAGAGCAGCAGCAATTTTTTCTTAGTGAGCAGGAAGATGAAATTTTCATATCGAGAATAGAGTTACGCGTAGAGTTAGGTAGGCGACTAACAAGTACTTATGCACTTTGGAATGTTAACAGTGATTCTACAATTAGCGAGAATGCATATCGTCAAAATAATGTTAGTGTTCAACTGAGGTTAGCCTTGTAGCTTTTTTTGAAGTGTCTGTCGTTCTGAGCCGCTAGTTGTGTATGGTGTGCTACAGTTTCCCTTGAGTTGAGGGGTAGATGAGCTTGCTCATTTCAGTAATATGGCGAGTTACCTTTGATATTTTATAACTAATGAGAAGTTTATAGTAGTGTATGTATGAGTCCTTTTACAAGCTTCATTCTAAGCCATTCCAGTTAAGCCCAGACGCGCGTTTTTTTTATAACAGTCGTGGACATAAGCGTGCTATGTCTTACTTGCGTTATGGTATTACGCAAGGCGAAGGCTTTATCGTCATTATGGGTGATATAGGCACTGGCAAGACGACGCTGGTGCAAAATATGTTCGATCATCTTTTAGAAGATAATCTTGTTGCGGCTAAGATTGTAACAACCCAACTAGAGGCAGATGACATGTTGCGCATGGTCTCCTCTGCGTTTGGTCTTCGCCATGAAGGCCTTGATAAAACGTCGTTATTGAAAGCACTGGAAGCTTTTTTTGTGAAACAGACGCGGGCTGGTAAGCGTGTGTTGCTTGTGGTTGATGAGGTGCAGAATATTCCGCTAAAGTCCCTGGAAGAGCTGCGAATGCTATCGAATTTTCAGATCGGTGGTGTGGCACTTTTACAGATTTTCTTACTTGGCCAACGAGAGTTTGTTAAAACCTTGCAGGCGGATGGATTGGAGCAGTTACGCCAGCGTGTGATTGCCTCATATTATCTTAAGGCGCTAGAGCGTGATGAGGTGCAAGGGTATATCGATCATCGCTTACAATCCTCTGGCTGGAAGAATGACCCTGAATTTGATGTTTCAGCCTATGATGAAATCTATGACTATACGGCTGGTACACCAAGGCGAATCAACACCTTGTGTGACCGTTTGATGTTGTTTGGGTATCTAGAAGAGATCCATAAAATCGATGCGTCCGTGGTTAAGGCGGTAACGACAGAGTTGCGGGGTGAAATTACCTATGCGCCAGAGGGAGAGGGAGAGGGAGAGGAAGTGGTGTCTCGTCGGGACAATAAAGTGAGTCAAAAGATGGTTGATGTGGAACAGCGGTTATGTGTGCTGGAAGAGAAGGTTGAGGAGCTTGAGGGAGGGGTGAAATCGCATAAATCTAAGCTATCAGGATTGTGGCCCTCTAGCTAAGTAGAGTGTCACGAAGGGGCAAAGTGGGAAAAAAGCGAATTATGGTAAGCTTCAGATTGACGAAAGGCAGAGAGATTGTTAGTGTAAAGCAGTTCATGTGCATCCATGAGAGGGTGGTGTTTGGGGAGCACAATATAAAAATAAAAGGGTCCATTTTATGATCAAGAAATCACGCATTTTGATAGCACTTTTGGGGGGGCTGGCGTCATTGGTGCTAGTTAGTGGGGCGCACGCTAGTAAGCCAGGTGATCCTGTCGCCGGTGAGATGCAGGCAGGGTTGTGTGGCGGTTGTCACGGTTTTGATGGGAATAGTCCTGATGCGAGCTTTCCTCGTTTAGCGGGGCAGTATGAGATGTATATTGTTAAGCAAATCAGGGACTTTCAGAAAGGTCACCGCGCAAATAACGATACCATGGCAGGGATGGCGGCAATGGTCGCATCATTGCAGGACGCTAAAGATATTGGCGCTTTTTTCGAAAAGCAGAAAATGGCCAAGAAGCCAATCGCGAAAGTCGACAAAAAATTGGCGGCAGAAGGCAAGAAGCTTTTTTACAATGGCAATCCTAAGTCGGGTGTATACGGTTGTGTGAACTGCCATGGTGACCGAGGTATGGGTAAATCAGCAAATATTTCTATTTTCCCACGTATTGGGGGCCAGCATCGTGACTACCTCATAAAGCAGTTGAAGGATTTCAAGAGCGCTGCTCGCGCCAATGATCCAGCTGGAATGATGGCTGATATTGCGAAAAAATTATCTGAGAAAGAAATGACGGCGGTAGCTCATTACTTGTCAGCGCAGCTACCTTAAGAGCAGAGTAAAGATACAAGATACAAGGAAAGCGGCGGGCTGTTTTACAGTCCGCCGTTTTTTGTTTAGAGATTTTTCTCCACGAAACTCACGAAGATAAAACTTAACTATTTCGCCACAGAGGCACGGAGAATACAGGGAGTTTAAAAATCACCATCTCTGTGTCCTCTGCCCGATAAAGCATTGGACACGCGTGTGGTAAATAGCTTTAGGCCGCCCCTTTCCTCTTTTATCCTTTCACTCTTCCCCCTGCTCTTCTAAGATGCTGGAAAGGCGACGAGGTGGTCTGCGGCGATGCTGATTCCCACCTGTTCGCCAATGTCATGATGAAAGTGGCTGGGGAAGAGTGATAGCACTCGACTGCCATTTGATAGCTTTAGGGTGTACATAATTTCGGCTCCCTTAAAAGCCTTGTCGACAATTTCTGCGCGTAGTTTGCTGGTAGCTTCTGGAATGATGTCATCTGGTCGTATCAGCACTTCAACATTAGATTTGATTGGCCAGGGGTAGGCGCGATCTCCTTGTATCTCGCCGATATCCGTGCTCACCAGGTTGGGGGCCAATAGTGTCCCTTTTAGAAATATCCCCTGGCCAATGAAATTGGCGACAAAGCGGTTACTCGGTTCATGGTAGAGATTGAATGGTGTATCCCACTGAAGAATGCGCCCTTCGTTCATGACGCCGACCATATCGCCGAGCGCGAAGGCCTCTTGCTGGTCGTGTGTTACCAGAAGTGCGGTAATGCCCTGTGTTTTCAGGATGCTGCGGATCTCCAGACCGAGTTTTTCTCGCAGATCGATATCAAGATTGGAGAATGGTTCGTCGAGTAGCAAAAGGTCGGGTTTATTTGCGATGGCGCGCGCTAGTGCAATGCGCTGTTGTTGTCCGCCAGACAGTTCGTGAGGGTAGCGTTTGCCAAAGCCTTCCAGGCTAACTAGCGTCAACAGTTCATCTGCACGTAGCTGTTTTTCTGGTTTCCCCATTTGGCGAAGGCCAAAAGTGATATTGTCATAAACACTGAGGTGCGGGAAAAGCGCGTAGTCCTGAAACACCATGCCGAGTTTGCGTTTTTCAGGAGGCAGCATACTGCCAGGGGTGGAGACTTTTTCTGAGCGTAATGAGATGCTGCCGCTCTTTACCGGCTCAAAGCCGGCGATGGCACGTAGTGCTGTTGTCTTACCACAGCCACTGGGGCCTAACAGGCAAGCGATATCACCTTGGTTAATGTGAAATGAGAGTCCACGAATAACCACCTGCTCCTGGTAGTGACATTCAATATTTTTGATATCAAGTAGCGCTGGCATCTTAGCGAGGTCTTATTGTGTGAGTAGAAACTCGATGAGCGCCTTTTGCGCATGGAGGCGATTTTCAGCCTCATCCCAAACAACGCTTTGCTTGCCATCGAGGACAGCTGCGCTCACCTCTTCGCCACGATGTGCGGGAAGGCAGTGCATAAAGAGTGCATCACTATTGGCAAGCGCCATGATTTCACTATTGACCTGGTAGTCAGCAAAGGCGAGCGCGCGCTTTTTACTTTCCTCTTCCTGTCCCATGCTGGCCCAGACATCGGTGACGAGCAGATCGGCACTGTCAGCAGCTGCGCGTGGGTCGGTGGTGAGTGTAACGCGATCTTTGTTGGCAGCAAGCAGTGCCGCATCAGGTTCATAATCAGATGGTGCGGCTATATGTAAATCAAAACCAAATTGACGTGCTGCGTTGATATAGGAGTGACACATATTGTTGCCATCACCAATCCATGCGACTTTCTTGCCACGAATACTGCCGCGCAGCTCAAGCCAGGTTTGCATGTCTGCTAATAACTGGCATGGGTGGAACATGTCGGTGAGTGCATTAATCACCGGCACTCTGGAATGCGCGGCAAAGGTTTCAATCGTCTCATGGGCGAAGGTGCGTATCATAATGATATCAACCATGCTGGAAAGCACGCGGGCGGTATCTTCAATTGGTTCACCGCGCCCAAATTGAGTGTCGCGTGGTGACAGAAAAATTGCGTCGCCACCAAAGTGGGACATGCCTGCTTCAAACGAGACGCGTGTGCGGGTTGATGATTTTTCAAACAGCATTCCCAGCACTTTACCGCGGAAGGGTTCGTAGATTTCCCCCTCGGCGCGCATCCGTTTTAATTCAATCGCGCGCTGAAGTAACGTTTCCAGTTCCGTTGGTGTCAGGTCGTTCAGTGTTAAAAAATGGCGTGTCATGACGCTTTACCCAAAGGGCACTCCGTTTCGGTGGCCAGGAATGTTGTGATTACGCTGGTTAGACGCGCGACCAGCTCGTCCGCGTCTTCATCGCTCAGGATGAACGGTGGTAGCAGGCGAATCGTTTTATCCGCTTGAACACTAATAAGTAGCCCGGCTTCTAGCGCGTCTTTTAAAAGAGCACCGCATGGGCGATCAAGCTCAACGCCAATCATCAGCCCTTTGCCGCGGATGTCGACGACTGCGGCTTCTTCAGCAAAGGCCTGTTTCAGGTTTTCGCGGATGCGTTTGCCGAGCTGCTCGGTGCGAGCAAGGAGTTGTTCGTCTTCGATTGTCTTTAGCACGGTCAATGCAACGCTGCATGCGAGTGGGTTTCCACCGAATGTTGAGCCGTGATTACCGGGCTGAAATACGTTGGCAGCGGGACCCTGTACAAGGCATGCGCCAACAGGAAAGCCGTTGCCTAATCCTTTGGCTAACGTGGCGACGTCGGGCTTAATATCGCTGTGCTGCCAGGCAAACCATTTGCCGGTACGGCAGACGCCTGTCTGGACCTCGTCGAGCATCATTAGCCAGCCGTATTCATCGCATAGCTCACGCACGGCGTTCAGGTAATGATCATCCGGGACATTAATGCCGCCTTCGCCCTGAATCGGCTCAATCAGGATAGCGACAGCATCGCTACTATTTTTTGCGATCTCACGGAGTTCGTCGAGATCATTAAATTTAGCGCGTATAAACCCCTGGACGAGTGGTTCGAAACCCGCCTGGATTTTACGGTTGCCAGTGGCTGAGAGCGTGGCGAGTGTGCGGCCATGAAAACTGCCCTCGGCGACCACGACAGCAGGGGAGGCGATGCCTTTATTGTGGCCGTAGAGCCGTGCAACCTTAATAGCCGCTTCGCAAGCCTCCGCGCCAGAGTTGGTGAAAAACGCCTGTTCCATGCCTGATAGCCGCATTAGCTCGTCCGCCAGCCGCTGTTGCTGTGGAATGTGGTAGAGATTGCTGGTGTGAATAAGCGTGCTGCCCTGTTGGCTGAGCGTGGCGGCAATGGCCGGGTGAGCATGTCCCAGGCCGCACACACCGATACCGCTCAGCGCATCCAGATAGCGTTTGCCATTGGTGTCCCATAGCCAGGCGCCCTGGCCTTTTTCAAAGGTAACGGGCAGACGCGCATAGGTTGGCATTAATGAGTCAGACATGGTTGAGTTCTTTGTAATCCAGAAAGTAAAAAGCGACCAATGATTTAGTCGCCACGTTTAACAGTAAACATGAAATTATAGCGGATTTTGAGTGCTTTGATACGGATTATAAGGGTGAAATACTGCAGTTTTAGCGAAAGAAAGGTTGCTTGGGGTGTGATCAATCTATTCATTTTTATGGAAAAATAGCCGATGTATGATTTACAGGTTGAAATGATAATCTGGTCGACCTCGCTTGGTGTTTTTAACTATTTGATATGTCTAGATTATTTTATGGTTTGTTCAGCGTTGGCAAATCTACATAAATGCAGTTCAATGAACGGTGGTGAATATGAGCGGTGAGGCAGCGGTGAAGCCCCTTAAAACTCCAGATAGTAATCAGCAAGCCAAAATTGCGTTGGATCTTAGTGCATTTGAGCCCTTTAATGCTTTTACCGCTGACATGATTCGCTCAGTGCTCAAGAAAGCGTCGGTAGATCGCCTGCCGCCGGGGCGTCGTATTTTCAACCAGGGTGATATGGATGGCAAAAGTGTCTTTTTGCTATCAGGTCAAATTGCCTTGATTGCTGAAGGTCACCCTGCGATTACGATCAAAGCGGGTAGCAATGAGGCGTTGCAGGCGGTGGCGGATAGTAAACCGAGAGAAGTGACGGCACTTGCTCGAAGCAGTGTGACTTTATTGTCTGTGAGTGCTGAACTACTGCATGAGATGAAACAGACAACGCCGATGGTTTCGGTGAAAAAAACCACGCCTGAGGATGACTGCAAAGAGAGTCGTTCACGTTCAGCCCGTATTGAATGGGTGTTAAATTCTCCACTCTTCTTCCGTTTGCCCAGTCCGCATGTGCAGGTGCTGACACGTCGCCTGGAAGAGATTAGTGTTAAAGCTGGCGAGACGGTGGTCAATGAGGGGGATGACGGTGAGTATTATTATGTGATCACCATGGGCAGTTGTATGGTGACGCGCACTGTAAAAGATACGGATAAAAAAAGTCGCCTGGCTGAGCTAGGGGTTGGGCGTGGTTTTGGAGAAGGCGCATTGATTGGAGACGTACCGCACAGTAGTACGGTTACTATGCAGGAAGATGGTGCGTTGGTGCGGATCCCTAAAAGTGAATTTATGACGCTGCTGGTGACTCCTTATATTAAGCGCGTTTCATATGAGCAGATGTTGATGATGCAGGATGAAGGTGCAGTGCTACTGGATGTTCGCATACATTCAGCATTTGAGAAAATGAGTCTGCGCGGTAGTATCAATCTGCCATTAGCGACTTTGTGGAAGGCCGCTTCTATTCTTGATAAAAGTAAAGAATATGTGGTTTGTTGTGATGTTGGAAAGCGCAGCACCATAGCGGCATTTCTAATGGCTCAGCAGGGGCTTAATGCGCGAATTTTAGAGGGTGGATTGCAAAACCTGCAAGAACAGCAGGAAGATGGCGTGAGGCTCGAGCCGGAAGGATGTAGTCATGTTGATATCGAAAACGAATTGCAACGAGAGCTTGTAAAAGAAAACGAACCGGATATCTGATTTTTTAACGCGCCTGATCTCTGAGGGCGATTGTTTTAGCGATCATGCGTTGAATGGAAGTGTCATCATTGATTGTTGCAATCTCATCTAGCGTAAACCACCTTACGTCATTTGATTCCTCAGAAATCGCGGGTATCGCATCTAGTGCAGCTTCAAATAAGTAGCGGATGTCGAAGTGCTGGTGTTGCGCTTCTTTGCGATTGGCTGGGATGGTGTGAATATCGAGATCAAAAATATCATTGCTGATCACACGAAGATCAGAAATCCCGCTCTCTTCTGTTGCCTCTCTTAATGCAGTTGCTAGCACCTTTGACTCTTGTTCAACATGCCCGCCAGGCTGTAACCAGCGATCCAGTTTCTTGTGATGCAGCATCAGGGCATGTGTGTAAGCTGGGTTGGTGATCCAGGCGGAACCGGTAACATGGCCGCACTCAAGTGATCTATTATAAAAATCATGGTGATCTTTAATAAACAATATCATCTCTTGCTGGTGAGATAACTCAACGTCATCAAACGCTGTGTGTGCGGTAAGTTTATTGATGTGATATGTCTGATCCATAGTGGACTAGTGTAGCAAAAACCCCTTTATTTATCTTCTGAATAAAGAAGGTGCGCTATAGCTTTTATTGGTGGGTTGTTCTGTACTTGATGTAGAGGGAAGGCGAACTCGCCTTCCCGATGTAGTGTGCTGGCTATCCTTTAAAATTTTGTGCAACAAAATCCCAGTTAACCAGATTCCAGAATGCCTCGACATATTTAGGGCGTGCATTGCGATAATCCACATAGTAGGCGTGTTCCCACACATCGCAAGTCAGTAGCGCAGTCTGCCCTTCAGTCATCGGGGTGCCTGCGTTGCTGGTGCTGGCAAGTGCCAATGAGCCATCGCTATTTTTAACCAGCCAGCCCCAGCCAGAACCAAAGGTGGTGATGGAGGTCTGGCTGAACTTGGCTTTGAATTCATCGAATGAACCAAAGGCGCTGTTGATTGCATCAAGTAGTTCGCCTGTTGGCTCACCACCACCGTTAGGCGCAAGGCAATTCCAGTAGAAACTGTGATTCCATATCTGTGCCGCGTTATTAAACATACCGCCGCTGGATGCCATGATGATCTCTTCTAATGACTTCGACTCAAACTCAGTTCCTTTAATCAGGTTATTGAGGTTCGTTACGTATGTCTGATGGTGCTTGCCGTAATGGTACTCCAGTGTCTCTTGCGAGATATGTGGTTCGAGTGCATTCATTGCGTAGGGTAGTTCGGGTAGCTTGTGTTCCATGTCGATCTCCTTGATTGATATTGATTGGTTGTGGCTATATCTGGCCGTATTATACCGTAAACCTCTCTGATAGAATCTGCTTAATGAATGCTATCTCTCTTTCAATCTTTGCCAGCCGTATCAATGCTATTTGTGAGGAAATGGGGGCCGTGTTGCGATCTACTGCGCTCTCACCCAATATCAAAGATCGGCTCGATTTCTCCTGTGCCGTGTTTGACCCCGCAGGTGCATTATGTGCGCAGGCAGCGCATATCCCGGTGCACCTTGGCAGTATGGCTTATGCGATGTCTGGCATTGTAACGGCGCTGGAGTGGCGGCCGGGTGATATGGTGGTGGTGAATGATCCCTACCTTGGCGGCACTCACCTTCCTGATGTCACAGTGATAGCCCCACTTTTTATGGCTGATGAGTTAGTCGCCTTTGTTACCAATCGCGCGCACCATGCCGACATCGGCGCGACCACCCCCGGCTCCATGCCGATTTCACAATCACTTAATGAAGAAGGGGTGATTATTCCACCGACCTTTATCGTGTGCGCAGGTGTGGTTGATGATGAAGTGTTATCTGATATTACAGCGCAGAGTCGTAATAGCTTTCAGTCTCACGGTGATTACTCGGCGCAGCTCAGTGCCAACCGTTGTGGCGTGGCGCGACTTGAGGCATTGATTGAGTTGATGGGGGTCGCATCTTACCGAGAAGCGCTGATCGCATTGAATGATTATGCCGAGCGACTTGCACTCAGTAGCCTTAGTCAAATTCCCGATGGCAGCTACCGATTTCATGATGTGATGGATGATGACGGCATGGGGCAACAAGATATCCGCATCGAAGTCTCTGTTCATGTGCAGCAAGGACGCATACACCTTGACTTTGAAGGCACCGCACCGCAAGTGGCGGGTAACATCAACTGTCCGTTATCGGTGGCCGCAGCGGCAGCGTTTTATGTCTTTCGCTGTTTGATGCCCGCGCATACCCCCGCCTGTGCCGGTAGCTTTCGCCCCATCACATTGTCGATTCCCGAGGGAACGTTGTTAAACGCCTGTCGTCCAGCCGCAGTTGCCGCCGGTAATGTTGAAACCAGTACGCGCACGGTAGACGTGGTGATGGGCGCGTTGGCGCAGGCGATTCCCGAACGCATCCCGGCAGCATCTCACGGCAGCATGAATAACGTGGCGATGGGTGATTACGTTGAACGTAATGGTCGTCGTGAGGCGTGGGACTATTATGAGACCATCGGTGGCGGCATGGGGGCGGGAAGCGAGGGCGATGGCCTTAGTGCCGTGCAGACTCATATGACCAACACCCGCAACACACCAATCGAAAGTTTGGAGATGCATTACCCACTTCGGCTTCATCGTTATGCGATCCGCGATGGCTCAGGTGGTGCGGGTGCACAACGTGGTGGTGATGGCATTATCAGAGAGTATGAGTTTCTATCCGATACCACGGTAACATTATTAACCGAACGCCGCCGTCATACGCCGTGGGGTCTGGCTGGCGGTGAGGCGGCAATTGCCGGGGTAAATTATTTTAACGGTGGGGTTGCCGCCCCGAAGCGGGTGATTGAAGCGAAACCCGGTGATCGTCTGGTGATCGAAACACCGGGCGGCGGTGGCTGGGGTAAAGCAAAGTAAGGCTTTATTCTAAATCCGTTTAATCGAAGTCAGTTTGATAATGGTGGGTAATCTCTTCACCCTTCTTGATGTTTTTTAAGGCAACCACCGTCAGGTCATCGTAATAAGCCGCATTCGGTTTTGATGAGTGGTTGATATACTTCATCTCGTTTTGCACCAGAAACCCCTGCTTATCGGTAATCCACAAAACATAGTCGCCATTGCGTTTGGTTTTCTTGCCTTCAACGGTACCGATCAACGTGCCTTTCTTAATCGACCTGGTTGCGAAAAGCCCTTTGCCATGAATACTGCTATTTGAGACTTGATACATTTGCATGTCCATGTGGGTTGCTCTGTCAGAATAATCATTTTAGCAAACTCATTAAGGTATGAGTAGTGATGATATTGTTGTTTTTTTTTAATGATCAAGTCGTTTAAAAACCAGTGTGCTATTCGTGCCGCCAAAGCCAAAACTACTAGACATCACTGTGTTGAGTTCGGTGTGATTAATGTTTTTACGCGCAATCGGAAACCCATCCATCGCAGGATCAAGTTCCGAGATGTTGGCTACAACAAAATATTAAAGCCCACGTCGCAACGCTCTTTCAGTAAACAGGTCATCACTGAATATGCATTTAGTGGTGTGACCTGTTTTATGATTTTCAACTTTGAGTAGATGTGCAGTCCAGATGTCAATAAAGGGGTGGTTTTAATGTATTTGTTGTCTGATATGTTAGGGTGTGAAAATACAGGGTTATCAATGGTGGCTGATCCTGTTGATTTCTATTGATTCAGGATGATGGGAGTACGATGGACGTATTGGAAGAAAAACAGGTGCAGTGTCCCTATTGTGGCGAGCTGATCGATATCTTGATTGACTGCTCGATCCCTCAACAAAACTACATCGAAGACTGTCAGGTCTGTTGTCGTCCCATCAATGTTGATGTGGTCGTTGCACATGATGGCGCGCTAACCGTTGCAGTGACAGATGAAAATGAATAGCGGTTTGGCGTTGGGTTCAGAGCACGCTTGCTCTGACCCCGGATCGTGATCTCTTCGCCTTCTTCTACAGACATTAAGCATGACACATAAAGAAATAATCGATCACCTGCATAGCCTGGCTAATCCAGAGATAGCCGTGCACTCTCAGCGGTTCTTCAAAACGGGGGAAGGTGAATACGGCCATGGCGATAAGTTTCTTGGTATTCGCGTGCCTGCTATTCGTCAGGCAGTAAAACAATATAAAACGGCCTCATTGAGTGCTGCGGAAAAACTGCTGAAGTCTGGGTATCACGAGATTCGTCTTTTTGCACTGCTTTTATTAGTCGCCCGTTTTTCTAAAGCTAGCGCCGATGAGCAGGAGAAGATATACCGCCTCTACCTAAGAAATAGTCGATATATCAATAATTGGGATCTGGTCGATAGTTCAGCCCACTACATCGTCGGTGCGTATCTAGATGGTAAAGATAAAAGTGTGCTGGACAAAATGGCCAGATCACGTTCGCTCTGGGAGCGGCGAATAGCGATAATGGCGACCTTCTATTTCATCAAGAATAACCAGTTTACAGAGACATTAAAGCTCTCGAAGCAGCTGCTCGGTGACCAGGAAGACCTGATTCATAAAGCGGTCGGCTGGATGCTCAGGGAAATCGGGAAAAGGGATTTGGCTAAAGAAGTCGCATTCTTAAATAGACACTATCAAGCAATGCCCCGAACGATGCTGAGATATGCCATCGAGAAATTCAACGAAGCAGAGAGGCAGAGGTATTTGAAGGGTGAGGTGTGACAGTACGAGCACCTGAGAAATGCAGCAGGGGGGCAAACCTTACATCTTGCATTTTGATCAGCACGAGGACGGTAAAACATACGGGGGTAAGATGTAAGGTTTGACCCGAATGGAACTCTTATCCCGCGAATTGAATCATGATTATCTGTAGCGCTAAAGAAGAGACGTTTCAAATAAGAGGGGGCAATCAACCTCAATCATTCGTATTTGATGCCCACCCTCTCGATTTGGTTTTCCCTGTATTTAGCGCTATACCTTCATTTTCTACGCACGATATTCGTCACAGCTCTCAAATATAGCATGAGCATAGCTCTGTGGTGACTCTTTCCAGAGAAAGGCGCCCAGAATTGCTTTTAGCAAGACGGGGGAGTAACGGGGGGTGACGTCGTTTCTGGTGGCATTTAGTTTGGCATGGCCGATCAGCTGTTCCGGTAACAGCCCAAGTCGAGAATTTATGACACTATCCTTGCCGATCATCGCGTAGGCATAACAGTAGGATACGTCGTGTTCTCGCGTTGTTATGTTGGTATTGCCTGCTGCTGGAAGTGCCAGTAACAACAGGAATGGTAAATAAATGTAAGCATGTCCTTTCATGAGCAATCTCCTTTGTAGTATCGCTCTGCCTGGATGCAAGTATCGCGACATACAGATATGTCATCTGCATGTTGCGTTTTATTGATCTATCGACGTATTGCATTTCTGGTGGTATCGCTGTGAAGCACTCTCTCCGCCAGCTTCATTTTTGCTTGATAAGAGTAATCGGCCGATATGGCTGCAATCGACAGGATTGCTAGCACGCCTGCGGAGATCAGGGCGTTTAATGTTGCAGCAGTGACAGTCGAGTAGCAATAAAGAGACGATTAGTTGTGTCGGGTCTAACCAGTTTTCTGGGCTGATATTCAAATTGAACATGATAAACCTCCTTGCATCATTTATAAACGGATGGCCTAACTGTAGGTTCGAACTTTAGCAAGGTGGCAGGGCTGCTTCAGTGATTAAGTCACTTAGGGGAGCGGATACGGAAAATGGGGAGGTAAAACAGTGGCCGATGAAAAATACGCGTGCTTCTAAATTAAAGGGCCATGCCACTTTTTTAGGGTGACGCATGGAGGCGAGCTGGTTAAGGTTAGGCCAAATTGCGTTAACCCGGACTCGGTCAATGTGGGGTGGAATAATGGGTGCGGTATGTTAATTGATGCTGATTATATTGCGACCGGGGTTAGAGTGTGGGTACTCTAACCCCGAGGCTTCCTGATCTTATTTAGCCGGCAATTGCGGCAAGGTGATCTTCACCTGATCACCCGTCAGCGCTTTCATAAACGCGACTAATGCTTTTTTATCACGATCGCTTAACTCTAATGAAGACTTGAAGTCTTTGCTGATTTTTCCAGCGTTTTTAAAGCCGCCAGTGTCGTAGTGTTCAACCACTTCTTCCAATGTGTTGTAGGCACCGTTGTGCATGTAAGGGCCGGTGAGGGCAATGTCTCGCAAGGTCGGGGTTTTGAATGCGCCTTTGAGTGATTCTTTTGGTTCGATCGCATAACGCCCTTCGTTGGTGACATCTTTCAGACCGATGTTATGGAACTTGTCATCCGCAAAATTAAATCCGCTATGGCAGGCATCACAGTTTCCTTTGCCTTCGAATACTACAAAGCCCCAGGCCTCTTCTTCGCTGAGCGCTTTTTCATCGCCCATTAGCCAGCGGTCAAAATCAGATTCACTGGAGACGACGGTGCGTTCAAATGCGGCAAGCGCTTTGCCGATCGAGGCGGCGGTGATGCCATCTTTTGGATAGGCGCTATCAAACATTTTGACGTAACCGGGAATCGCTTTTAACTCGGTGACCAGTTCATCTAGCGGCTGGTTCATCTCACCGAGGGCGACGATCGGCCCAAGTGCCTGTTCTTCCAGTGTTGTTGCGCGGCCATCCCAAAATTGAAATTTCTGATAAGCGGTGTTGATGATGGTGGGGGTAGCACGCCCTAGCGCCTGCATGCCGTGGCCGATGGCGGTGGGTTGGCCGTCAGACCAGCCCAGTGCCGGGTTGTGGCAGGTGGCGCAGCTAATGAAGTTAGAGCCTGAGAGGCGTGGGTCAAAAAAGAGGTGTTTGCCGAGTTCAATACGCTCCGCTGTGGCGGCATTGCCATCGCCCTGTGGTACCTCGACTGGGCGGGTGTAGGTCATCATTGAATCAAAGGTAGGGCTCATGTACTCGCTTTTAGGCGGTGTTGTACTGTTAGCGAATGCATTATCAGCCGCGCCGACTAGCAGTGCCGTTGCGCTGATAAATGTTAATGCAACTAGCTTTGACCGGTTGCGCTGTTGGATCTGCCGCTTTTTCATATCCCCCAATCCCCCCCATATGTCTTTATTTTAGATTACGCTAAATACCCCTCCCCAGAGATTGTTTAGCGTATTGCTGAGTGGATAAGCTATTATGGCTCGCGTGATTTAGCAAGCCCCATGGCTGATAGCGTTCTAGTACGTGATGACTGCCCGAAATTTGCTGGCAAAGGGGTAGGATAGTGGGTGCGGATTGATCGATAAAACTTACCTGACGGGGCATTTTTATCGAAATGGACGGTGCAATCTCTGATTAAATGTCTGGTTCCAGTTTCGAATTCATCAGCCAGGAAGGGGGCTTTGTGTATCTTCCTGTTGAGAGCGTCGTTGCGATATATTTTCACCCATGCCCGAGATTTTTCCGTAGTTGATCTAATTGATCTAGATGGGCTACTGTGTAGTTGACAGATGCAATCCGTTGATAAAAACCGGGACATCTGACTGGAGACTCAATGACGATCGAACAAGAAAAAAATACATTTTTTAGTCGCCTGTTTGGCAAGCGGCCCATTAAAAGCTGGCGTTTATGGGGGCTGATATTTCTCCTTACCTACACGCTGTTCGGTTTTCTTGGCGTGCCTTACATCCTCAAGACCCAGTTGATTGCCAAAACCCCTGAATTTACCGACCGGACGCTTTCGCTTCAAGAGGTGAAATTCAATCCGTTTGCGCTCTCTCTTGATATGAAGGGGATTTCGCTTGCCGATCTCGATGGTGTTGAGCTGGCTGGTCTGGATGAGTTTTCTGTCAATTTCGAAGTGGAGTCACTGCTTCGCTGGGCCTGGACCTTTGGTGAGATTCGTTTTGCCGGACCGAGATTTAACCTGCGTATCGATGAATCTGGCCAGAGCAGTTTTGCCGACCTGCTTGCCGACGAAGATAGCACGCCTGCTGATGACAATATGGAAAATAGTCAATCAGAGTTGCCACGGCTGGTACTGCACGCCTTTAAGGTCACTGATGGTCAGTTTATGTTCGAGGACCGCTCCATTGCGACGCCTTATCAACAGAGCGTCTCACCCATTTCATTCGAGTTGACGGATTTTTCCACCTTGCCCGAACGAGAGGGGCCCTATGCGATTCAGGCCACGCTACCCGATGGCGCAGCCGTCCGTTGGCAGGGCGAGGTCTCGGTTAATCCGATTCGCTCTGCAGGGCGCGTAGAAATTGAGCGGTTCGATATCACCACCGCGTGGCGTTATGCTCAGGACCAGTTACGTTTTGCTGTCGACGGAGGATTGCTGGCGGCGTCAACTCAATACGCGCTATCCATGAGTGGGGCAGAGATGGCACTCTCTCTAAACGATATTAAACTGGCGCTTACCGACACCATCATTCGCGACAAGGGCCGTAACGAACCCGACATCACGCTGTCTGAAGTGAGCCTTTCCGGTGGTCAACTCGACCTTGGGAAACAACAAGTTCAGCTTGAACAGTTAACGGTTGCCGGAGGCGAGATTAGTACCTTCATTGATCAACAGGGCGAGATTGATCTGGCCCGTCTGTTTTCCCCGATTGAGGCGTCATCATCCACACAGGAGCAGCCACCAGCAGAAGAGGCACAAGGTGAGAGTGGCAGTCCCTGGTTGATCGAGCTTAACCGGGCAACTGTGAACGGGCTGAGCGTCGCAATATCCGATCAGACAACTTCTCCAGCGGCAGCGATGCGCGTGGATGCTATCTCAATCGAGTTGTCCAGTATCAGCAATCAACAGGATGATCGTTTTACGCTGGATGCGAGTATGAATATCAATAACGAGGGCCGTTTGGCACTTCAGGGTGAGGTGGGTGCAATGCCGGTGATGGCTGATCTCTCGCTTGGACTGACTACTTTTCCGCTGGAGAGTGTTCAGCCTTATCTGAATGCCGCCACTAACCTGAGTCTGGCATCGGGCCACGCCGCATTCGAGGGGCAGCTTAGTTACATGAAGCCACAGACCCCTGCCAATCTGCATTTAGCAGGGCGGGTAACTGTTGCGGATTTTGCGGCGGGCAAACGCAAAACGCGCGGGCATGTTGTTGCGTGGAAGGCCTTGACCCTGGATAAGCTGGCACTGCAGATGGGGCCAGATCGTCTTGATATCAAAACCATCACCCTTGATAAACTACAGGGACAAATTGTGGTTGCTAAAGATCAGACTCTGAATGTTGCCGGTCTGGTTAAGGAGGATCCGGCAGGTGCTCAGAGTGAACCTGAACCTGAGTCTGCGAGTGAACCTTTCCCGATCACGGTGGGTGACGTCGTGTTAAAGCGTAATGCAATCTCATTTATCGACCACTCGGTAGTACCTCGTTTCACTTTTCAGCTCAGTAAACTCGAAGGGACGATCAGCGGACTCTCTTCGGAAAATATTGCACGGGCAGATGTGAAGCTCAACGGTAAAGTAGACGATTATGCCCAGCTTAAGATAGCGGGCCAGGTTAACCCATTAAGCGAAGAGCTTTATACCGACCTTAAGATTGACTTTATTGACTACGACATGGCCTCTTTCACCCCTTACACCGGGAAGTTTATTGGCAATACAGTGGATAAGGGGCGTATGGGTCTTAATCTGGTCTATCGTGTTTCGGAGCAGGAGCTGAAGGGTGATAATCAAATCCTGCTGGATCAGTTTACATTGGGGAGAAAGGTTGAGTCAGAAGATGCGACCAGCCTTCCTGTTGGTCTGGCTATCGCGCTGCTCAAAGATGGCCAGGGTCGTATCGATATCGACCTGCCGATACGAGGCAACCTTGATGATCCCGAGTTTCACGTTTTTCATCTGATACCCCCTGCGTTGTTAAATCTCGTTACCGGTATTGTTTCATCGCCATTTAAGCTGCTGGGAAAACTCGCCGGTGGAGGCGACGCTGAGCTGGATAATGTTGTGTTTCAGTCTGGGCAGAGTGAACTCACCGCCGATCAGACTGAGCGGCTCAATACCCTTGGTAAGGTGTTGAACCGGCGTCCACAGCTCATTTTGGAAGTCAGAGGGCAGTATGATCCAGCGCTGGATAAAATCGTACTACAGCAGCAGAAGCTACACGAAGCGCTGCAAGTTGCAGGCGATGCCCCCATCGCGTCACTAGATCTGGCTCTATTGGAAACCTACTATGTTGGGCAAACGGATGACGAGCGCCTGGCAGCGATAAAAAATGAAAACAGCCATCTACCGGAGGGTGCAAAAGAGGGTGATGCCAGAGTCATTGATCAACCGGCCTACCGGATAGCGCTATATAATGAAGCGGCTGCGCTTCAGCCGTTGATAGAAGATGACCTGCGGGATCTGGCGCTGGCCCGTGCCAACCACGTACGTAATTATCTGGTGGAAAATACCGGGCTTGCCGCCGAGCGGATCTTTATATTGGAGGCTGGTGTGGTAGAACCAAACACCAGCGAGTTGATCCGTACTCAGTTTAACCTGGGGGCCAACTGAACCAGATGATGTCAGTGAGCGGCCAGATTAATAGCGTCCACTTTTCGCTAAGTAGTTCGGTGTAGTTCGGTACCGATGCTGTGCCGGTGCTGTGAGTGGCGGCAATGGGATCTTGATCAGTGAGTTATTTTTGCTGTTCTAATCGAGGTTGCTTTCGCCTGCGAACGATTCTGTTAAATGCCTCATGACCAGTTTAATCCTTTCCACGTTGCGTAGATCAGGGTGTGTCAGTAACCACAGTTTGCTCGTTTTTGCCGGGGTAAAGGTGAATAGCCTGGCGATGCCTGGGCGTTGTTGATCATCTGGTAGAAATGCCAGGCCTTGCCCGGATGCTGCAAAGTAGGACATTGTCACCAGGTCATCGCAGCGAGTGGAAACTTGTTGTGGGATGTGTTTCTCTAGCCAGATAAATGCAGGAAGCGAGTTCATGTTGCCAGTGGCGCCAATTAGCGCGTGGTTGCTTAGCGCCTTTAGTGATCTAGGAAAGCCAAATTTATCGCCATAAATATGGCTGCCATAGACACCCCACTTTATATCGCGCACTTGTCGTCCCACCAGGTGGTCGGGTGGTGAAGGGGTTGCGCGCACGGCAATGTCCGCCTGGCGATTTGTCATATTAAATTCCAGATTGCTGGTCAGTAGTTCAATCTGAATGTCTGGGTAAATTAGATTAAATTCACTGAGATAGCGCGGCAGATAGTGGTAGGCGATATTGTTGGGCGCGGTGATTTTAACAAGCCCTTTGGGTTGTAACTCTTTGCCGACGATATGGCGTTCAATATCATCAAATGAGTTGGCTATTTTTTTTGCCTCTATTAATAGCTCCTCTCCGGCGGGGGTTAGTTCATAGCCGTGACTCAAACGTTCAAATAATCTCCCGCCGATTGCCTCTTCAAAGGCATTTAATCGTCTAAAAACAGTTGAGTGATTGATTTCAAGTCTTCTGGCAGCCCCGCTAAGCGAGCCGGTTTGGGCTATCGCCAGAAATATCTTCAATGAATTCCAGTCCATTCAATCCCCAATTTAATGTTGCAAATCTGCAAACTTAAATTGCAGATATTGCCAATATTATTTCTATTTTGCAATGGTCATAATGGCTGATACTGAACTGATGGGGGAAAAAACCATGAACAATTTATTAAAACCAGACATCGCGGCACTTATCTTGAGGGTTTCGCTTGGCACTGTGCTGTTGGCGCATAGCGTCTATTTAAAGTTATTCGTGTTTACTCTACCGGGTACCGCCGATTTTTTTATTTCAATCGGATTGCCAGGGTTTCTTGCGTATCTTGTTTTTATGATAGAAGCCGTTGCGGGTATCGCACTGATACTAGGAGTAAGAACAAGATTGTTTTCAGTGTTAATCATCCCTGTATTACTGGGTGCTACCTGGGCGCATGGTTCAAGTGGCTGGTTATTCACCAATGCAGGTGGCGGTTGGGAGTATCCGCTGTTTCTATCCGTTATGGCGCTGGTACAGCTTGTACTGGGTGATGGCCGATATGCCCTGCTACCAACAACTCGCCAGACGATACAATAACCGGCAGTACCGTAATGAAACAGCAAAACTTACATCTCTTTACCCACGCCTTATGTCCCTACGTGCAGCGTTCTGTGATCGTTTTAGAAGAAAAAGGAGTGCCCTATCTACGCACGGATATCGATCTCTCTAATAAACCTGCGTGGTTTAAACAGATCTCACCGCTAGGGAAGGTGCCGGTGTTAGCGGTCGATAAAAAGCAATCACTGTTTGAATCTGCAGTGATTTGTGAATACCTTGATGAAACCACTCCTGGCTCGCTGCACCCAGCTGATCCGCTTGAAAAGGCCTATCATCGTGCGTGGATCGAGTTTGGTTCAGGTATATTGAATAGCATTGGTGGTTTATACAATGCAAAAGATGCTGCCACCTTCGAGTATAAACGAGTTGAACTGTTGAATAAATTTCAGCTGGTTGAAAATGAAATCTCTGGCACACCTTTCTTTTCGGGTGGCCGCTTTCATCTGGTTGATGCTGTATATGCGCCGATTTTCAGATATTTTGAGGTCTTTGATTTAATGATGACGCTGGCTATCTTTGAAGAGATGCCAAAGGTCAACGGCTGGCGCAGTGCGCTCCAGCAGCGCATGTCGGTTCGCTATGCTGTGACGCCAGAATACCCTGAGTTGCTGCTTAAATTTCTGAGAGAACGTGATAGCTATATTTCAAGTTTTGCATTGAAAGTGGTGGTGTGATCGATCTTTGGGTAACGCGACTAATCCCACTTGCTATACATCAAGAAATAATCGTATGTACCTTTTCAAAGGCCTGATCAAGCTGTGCCAGGGGGGTATAAAAATGCGGTGAAAAACGCACGCCGTCACCTCGTTGTGCACAGATCACATTATCCTTCATGAGTTGTTGGTAGAGCGACTGCTGATCGACGCCTTCCGCTCGAAAGGTGACGATACCGCCGTAACGTCCTTTTTCCGTTGGGGATAGTAGCGTTAATCTGGGGTGTTTATTAATGATCTTCATCATATGCTCACTGCGTTGCAGTAGCTGGCGCTCAATAGATGCTACGCCAGTTTCCAGGATTAGTTTTAAAGCTGCACTAAGTGCATGAATAGCGAGCATGTTGGGGCTGCCACATTCAAAGCGGCGTGCGCTTGTGGCAGGCGCCCAGGTTTTTGTGTCGTAGTCACCGACCGCTTCGACCATATGCCAGCCGTACTGGTGAAGCTTGAGTTGGTCGCGTCGTTCAGCACGGCAATAAAATAGCGCTAGTCCTTCTGGGCCTAACATCCATTTATGGCCATCGGCCATCACGAAGTCAGCCTCAATCGCTTGAGCGTCAAAGGGAGTCGCGCCGAGGCTTTGAATCGCATCGACACAAAACAAGATTCCATTTTTGCGGCTGTGTTGCCCTAAGAGTGCAAGATTCATTTTCAGGCCGCTGGCGTATTGAATTGAGCTGATGGTTAACAGGCGAGTATTGGCATCCATCGCATCGATCAGTGCCTGCTCAGGTGTTGCCGCTGAGTTAAGGTTAACTTCGCGTAGTTCCACGCCAAACTGTTTGAGTGATTCCCATACGATTCGATTCGATGGAAATTCCTGATTGCTGGTGACGATGTTGTCACCTGCTTGCCAGTCAATGCCGTAGGCGACGACAGAGAGTGCTTCAGATGTATTTTTAAGTAGTGCGATGTCGGCTGGTGAAGATGCATTAATCAGATGAGCCAGCTGCTGGCGTAGCTTGATCTCGGTGCCCATCCAGCTAGGATAATGCTGTGCACCGATGAGCGCATTTTGTTCGGCAAATTCACTGACCGCGGTGGCGACACAGCGAGGCCACGGAGCAACAGCAGCGTGGTTAAGATAGATGAGTTGATCGAGGTGGGGGAATTCCTGATGGTAATCTGGCACTGTCATCTCAAATCCGGCTGTATGGTATTCAGCATCAGACCATATCTGGTTCTCGATGTAATATCAAAATTAGCAGGAGGTGATGATGTTTCAGCTTAGGTCAGCAGTAATCCCTGGAAATAATAATGGGCTACTGCTGACTGCTGTTACTTATTAAACAGTCAGGGATTATCCCTCTGGTTCGAGATCATTGGGTAAGCAGAACCAGACTGTTTCATAGCCGACCACAAAGTTTCCTTTCTCATCATCATAAATAGGCATCTCAAAGGGGCTCAGCATGGTTCCTACCGGACAATTTCCACCAAGGCCATTAACCACACCAAATGACCGTGCTGTCCCATCACCACCTTTTTCGCTGGTTTTTAATACGATGTCATCTACCACGCGGTCGAACCTTGATTGTACGGCATTACCAAAGAGTGCGAAGGAAAGGTCGCGGCCGCCACGGTAGAGATCAAGGCTTGAATTGATTGATCCCTGCCCAAAATGTAACCAGGCTGGTTGGTGTGAGATCCTGTTACGTGCGAGAAATCTAAAATCCTGTACGCCAGATTCATTGCTTACTGTGACTTCAACCCAGTAATAGTTTTGCCCTTTGAGGAAAGCGCTATCAAAATTTGCGGTGATTAACAGTTCCTCTCGACCAGAAAACACACGCCCGGTTGGTGTTGCAGTAAAACTGGTGACGTTGAGTACTGTCACTGAATCGCCATCAGGGCTACTGGTATTCAGGTTGTGCGGCCAGATAGCGATCTCTACTTCAGTGACAGTGGCTGGATCGACATATATACCGATTGTCTCAAAGCGATTAATCCACCAGCCCCCGCCTGGCACGTAGAAATCATCTAGCGTCGATGAGTACTGTCCCCACCCCAGCATGCTGCCATCAGTATCGCCGTTGTCCCAGAGTTTTGCAGCATTTACATTTGAAACCGAAAATAAAATAGCGGTTAAAAACAGAATTAATTTCACAGGTTTTTTCATGGCTGACTCCTTGTATTGGTTAGTGTGTTCGGAGTTAGCTTATTAATAGCGGGTAACATGGGAGTAACACGGAGAAAAAATTATTGATTGATCGGATGTGTCTCAATTCATTATAGGCAGGTAAGTAATTTAAGGATCCTCTGATTAATTAGCTTATCTGTTATTGCGAGCAAAGCGTGATGGACTGGCAGTCCAAACCCTTATCCTTATAGGGTGGCTATCTCGACGCTATATGAGTTATTGAGTTAAGGAACCTCTGATTAATTACATTGTATGTCATTGCGAGCGAAGCGCGGCAATCTCGACCCTATAAGCATCATCGAGTGATGAGATTGCTTCGTCGTTCCGCTTCTCGCAATGACAATTAATCAGAGGTTCCTTAAAAAGAAACTTTATCCATTTTTGCTATTGGTAGTGGATTGGTTATGGCCATCTTCCTGTTGTGTGCTGCATACATGGTGTAAACTCCATTGTGTAACTCTTACTCTTCGTAAGTTGTGATCTCGTGAATCTCAGGTAAGGAAATTTCAATGGAAAAATCAGATATCGGCCTCATCGGTTTGGCAGTTATGGGGCAAAACCTCGTGCTGAATATGGCGGACAACGGTTTTAAGGTGGCAGTCTATAATCGATCTGCTGAAAAAACAGATGATTTTCTTGCGGGCGAGGCAAAAGAGAAATCGATTATCGGTACCAGAGAGATTAAAGAACTTTGCGATAGTCTTTCATCGCCGCGTAAGGTGATGTTGATGGTTAAGGCGGGTGAGGTGGTTGATAATTTTATCGGGCAGCTGATTCCACACCTTGATGAAGGCGATGTGATTATTGATGGCGGTAATTCACTTTTTTCTGATACGCAACGCAGAACGGCTAGCTGTGAAGAGAAAGGTATTCTGTTTCTGGGAATTGGTGTGTCGGGTGGTGAAGAGGGGGCGCGTTTTGGGCCTTCAATTATGCCGGGTGGTAATAAAAAGGCATGGCCGCTTGTTAAAGATATTTTTCAGGCGATCGCAGCGAAGGTTGGTGATGATACCTGCTGTCATTGGGTGGGTGAGGGTGGCGCGGGCCATTATGTGAAGATGGTGCATAACGGCATTGAATATGGCGACATGCAGTTGATCTGCGAGGCGTTCCATATTTTGCGCGATGTACTGAAACTCGAACCGGCAGAACTGGCTGGTATTTTCAATGAGTGGAATCAGGGCGATCTGAATTCTTACCTGATTGAAATCACCGCCGACATTTTAAAGGCACAGGAAGATGGCGAATGGTTGGGTGACAAAGTGCTCGACACCGCCGGACAGAAAGGAACAGGCAAGTGGACTGGCATCAATGCGCTTGAGATGGGTGTGCCACTGACGCTGATTGGTGAGGCGGTGTTTGCACGTTACCTCTCTTCGCTTAAAGAGACACGCGTTGCGGCTTCAAAGGTGTTTGATGCGCCAGCTTATGAGCTTGATATCGATAAGGCGGCCTTGATTGAAGCAGTGCGTGATGCGCTCTTTGCATCAAAGATCATCTCTTACACGCAGGGCTTTATGCTGATGAAAGAGGCCGCAAGCCAATACGGCTGGAATCTGGCCTATGGTGATATTGCACTGATGTGGCGTGGTGGCTGTATTATCCGCAGTCATTTCCTGGGTGATATTAAAGCGGCTTACGATAATAACCCCGAGCTGGAAAATCTGTTGCTAGCTAATTATTTTCAGAATGTGATCGTCAAGGCGGAGTCTGGCTGGCGCAAGGCATTGGTCACGGCTGTGCAGGCGGGTGTGCCAGTGCCGGCGATGTCATCTGCATTATCTTTTTACGATGGTTTTCGCGCAGAAAAATTACCCGCTAATTTACTACAGGCACAGCGAGACTACTTTGGCGCACACACCTATGAACGAACCGATAAACCGCGTGGTGAGTTTTTTCATTCAGACTGGAAGGCGCTAGCGAACCAATAGTGACCAGGCGTGATCAAGCATAATATTGAAGGGGGCTGATAGCCCCCTTTTGTTATCTGATTAAAACGACTTTCCGAAGCGAAAGTTCAGGCCGAGTGAGATGACTTTAGTCTCATCAAAGCCTTCGGGGCAACTGTTGCGGTAGCCGCTGAAGAACCTGAAATATTTGGTGAACATCATAGGGGGTAACGACGGCACTATAGCCGTTGTCACTGCCATCAGGGGCTGTTTCACTGTTTAGTGAGCATGGGTTTGTATTGAATGCAGGAATTAACCGATGAATCCAAAAACAGAACAGCCAGCTTCAATTATTTTTTTGGCTGAGCAATGTTGTTAATTAGAAGCAATGCTGGATGGGGGGGGAAGTATGAGTAATCCGAGCGTTGCAGATAATCGACCTAAAAAGTAACGCTGACCAAGTGATGGCGCACGCGTGTGGACATGATCACCTCAATAAGTTCACGAAAGATGATCTTGCGACCTGGCATCGAGAAATGGCGTTGCTGTCTGGGGTGAGATATTCTGGCTTTGGTGAGCCTTAGATGAGGTGGTTGTCGCTTGTTGGGCGTATGGCTGGTCAGTAATATTTTCAAACTAATGCTGATAGCTTAAGGGAGCTCTGGTTAATTGTCATTACGAGGAGTGAAGCGACGAAGTAATCTCTTAACTCAATGATTCATATAGCGTCGAGATTGCCGCGCTTCGCTCGTACCAAGAGGCACTTCCTGCGGTCGCCTGACAGATAAAGCAATTAATCAGAGGCTTCTTAGTTGAATAGAAAGTAATTTTAAGAGAGAGAATATGAAAGGCAATTGCTTATGCGGAAGCATTGAATTTGATGTTACCGATATTGGTAATATTTATCAGTGTCACTGCTCACTCTGCCGAAAGCAAGGTGGTTCAGCATCAAACAGCGGAACAGTTATTCCACTATCTAAACTAGAATGGATAAAAGGCACAGAGCATATTAAATCATGGGTTAAAGAGTCGGGGTTTCGCTCTGATTTTTGTTCTATTTGTGGTTCACTAGTACCCAATCCGCTTAGAGGGCTTGGTTATTACTGGATTCCAGTTGGGACATTAGAGGATGCCCCGCTTAATATAGCGGCCAATCTATATGTGGATTCAAAGGCATCCTGGGGTGTAGTCGCTCCAACCGGAGAAAAATTTAAAACAATGCCGGAGATAGAAGCGTTTATAGCGCTACTGGCTAAAAATGGTCACGCTTAACAGTGGCAAGTCCCTCATTGCTGGCGATAGATGGGCATACTAAATATTAGGTTTATGATGAATATAGCGTTAGCAGAAACAGAGCAGGCGATCGAGGCCTGCTTTCCCGTGATGCATGAGCTGCGTCGACATCTGGTTCAGGAGACATTTGTTGAGCGCATTCAACAACAGCAATCACAGGGGTATCAGTTGGCGTATGTTGAAGTGACTGCGCAACCTGTCGCCGTGGCTGGTTTTCGTATTAGCAATAACCTTGCGTGGGGTAAGTTTCTCTATGTTGATGACCTGGTAACGTTAGAAGAGCAGCGTTCACATGGTTATGGTGCGGCATTACTTAATTGGCTTTGTGAGTATGCTATTCAAGAAGGGTGTGACCAGTTGCACCTTGATTCAGGAATGCAGCGCAAAGCAGCACATCGTTTCTATGAGCGAGAGCAGGTGACAGCGACGGGCTTTCACTTTGCTCGAAATCTTAAATAGTAGCTGTAGTGTCTATTGAATCTGCCAATCATTTTGGGAGTGAGTGATGGTATTACTTGAACACCTGAAAATGATGGCTGATTATCACCAGTGGGCGCATGCGCGATTGTTGCAATATGTCGAGCCCTTGAGTCAGGAGGAGTACCATCAGGCCTGTGGACTGTATTTTACTTCGGTACATGGATCCTTTAATCACATGCTGGTGGGTGATTGCCTGTGGTATGGTCGCTTTGTGAATGAGCCGGCGAATTTGCCCGGGCTTGATTATGAATTACATTCCTCAAGAGAAACATTGGCAGCGGCATTAACCGCTCAGGCGAGCAAGTGGGGCGACTATTTAGATCAGCTTACTGAGGGTCAGCTTGAGGCGAAGTTAAGCTATGGCAGCACGACGGGTGTGGAGTACTCGCTGCCGACAGGTCAGTTATTGGCGCATGTCTTTAATCATGGTTCACATCATCGAGGCCAGGTATCAAGCATCATTACCCAGTTGGGCTATCCATGTCCGCAGATGGATCTCGTCTATTTTATGCTCTCTAACAGGGCGGAGTGATCGATATTGTTGCGGTATTGATTGATTTTCATACTATTATATTGTGCAAATTAGATGGTTGTTTACCATCAAAAAAAGAGTGGCTATACTCACAAAAAATTCAGTGTACGATGACGACGCTATAAAGCATGCTGAGATAAAAAATACAAAAATATAGTAGAGCTGTTGGTGTCCGCAACGTTTATGCGCCGCAAAACAGCCTGCAAGATGAGTGAGAGGGATTGTTTCGCTGTGCTTTATCCCCACATGGGATTTTGTGTGAATAACATCAAACATCTTGCTTGCTCATCATTTAACCAGGGTTAAGGACGGGATGCGTGTCACATGATTGATGCTGCTGTAGGTCATATAGCCAGTGAACTGAACCAACATATCAGGCGAACATATTCGCTGAATGAAGATATGGTGGTGGTCTCTAACCTGCTTGAGCAGGATGGCTCGGTATCGGTGCATGTTAATAATAAGCTAGTCGTGTTTCTGGTTAATATCGAAAAAGATACAGTACCTCAGCAGCCTGCTCATATGGCGCGACCTGATGGCGGGCGCTCCGTTGTCTCTAGTGCACCACTCTATTTAAACCTTTATGTGATGATTGCCGGGAACTTTAGTGGCAGTAATTACACTGAGGGCCTTAAGTTCATCTCAACGGCGATTAGCTTTTTCCAACGACAACCCGTTATGGATCAGCAAAATACACCCGCACTAGATAAGCGAATCGACAGGTTGATGTTGGATATTGAAAACCTGGGGATGCATAACCTGAGTGGCTTGTGGGGGATGTTGAGTGGCAGATACCTGCCTTCGGTGCTTTATAAAATGCGCATGATGACATTTGATGCGGGTGATGTGCAGCAGCAAGATAGCTCGATGACAAAACCTGAATTTAAGTTGGGTAACTAATGAGTCATTACGCACCACTGTTTACCTTCGTCGTCGAGCATGAGTTTTATGATGATGGGGTGGTGCAAGGCCTATCGTTTAAACCGTGTGAGCGTACGGCGCGTGTGATGTCCAATGCTGGCTTGATGGTTAAGTCCATCGCGGGTGGTATTGCCGTATTGTTTGATGAAATGAAAAAAGAGTCATTGCAGCTTTATGTCGAGGATGATGAGCCGCTTGATCTAACCTTCAAGGTTTACCCTGAAGATGCTTCGTTTGGAAGTCGTTCTGATATCTCAATAGATAGTGCTGAAATGATCCTGTATGTGAACAATCATGACCATGGTAGTGATGGGGATGAGCGCATCAAGTTGCATGACGACTCGTATGTATCTATGATCGATGCCATAAGGCTGGATTCTGACCAGTTAGCGGGAGTCTTAGGTCGTAGAGAAAAGTTTTCTCCGCCTTTCCTGGTGGTGAGTGTTCGTATTGTAAAAGATGATTTGAGCCGAATTGGCAATCCAGATGTGAGCCCCGCTAAAGACTACTATATAAGGCTTAAGGCGCGGCAGGTGTTCTGGAAGTACTACCTTATGGGAGCGCTTGCAAGGGAGGATCTGTTCCTCTCTGATGTTGATGGGGTGGCTGAGTTTGTTTCAATGGGAAAAGAGCAGTTGGCTGATCATCGTGAAGCGATAGTCTTTCGTAGTACACAAAAACTGTCCTTAAAGGCAAGTTTTGATTATCGATTTCAATTGAAAGAGAAAGATAGCAACGGGGATAAAGTCATTATTAAGCGGTTGCCGATGGCAGAAGTTACGCGCTTTGGGCGTGATGTTATCGACGGCAGTAGTGAGGTTGTGTCGGAAATTTACATTAACTGTTAACAGTATCATAAGGGAGATATTATGGGACAGATGAAAACACCGGGCGTCTACATTGTAGAAAAGAACGCCTTTCCTAACTCTGTTGTTGAAGTAGCAACAGCCGTACCTGCTTTTATAGGTTATACCGAGAGGGCTGATAACAAAGGTAAGACGTTATCGAATAAACCCTGGCGTATCACCTCGATGTCAGAGTTCCATAACTATTTCGGTTTTGCGCCAACCGCGAGCTTTGGTGTTGAAGAAAAGCCGGCTGATTCATTTGAAGAGGCGGCTTTTATTCAGGACGGAAAAGAGTACCTGTTAAAACAGAATGCTGGCAAATATCTGCTCTATTACAGCATGCTGTTGTTCTTTCAGAACGGTGGTGGTCCTTGTTATATCGTTTCTGTGGGTAGATATGGCGAAGATGTTGAAGCTGCCAAACTCTCCAAGGGTGTTGGCTTGTTGGTAAAAGAGCAGGAACCAACCATGGTGGTATTGCCTGAAACGGTACTGCTGGCAGAAGCCGATAGCATTAGTGTGCAACAGGCAGCATTGGCTCATTGTGGTGGCAAGATGCGCAACCGTGTTGCGGTGCTAGATGTATGGGGCGCAGATAAAGATCGTCAGGATCCAGCCGGTGATTGCATCGAGAGTTTTCGCTCAGCGCTTGGCATTAACTATCTTGATTTTGCGATGGCCTACTACCCCTGGGTCAATACAACCATTGTGCAGGAAAATGAGCTGGGCTTTGAAAATATATCTAATCCTGAGCTATTACAGGGCCTGCTTCGTACTGAGCTGGGTGTCGGTGAGGCTGCAGATGACGATAGCACACCTAAAATGACGCAGCAGATCGAGATGATCAATAACATCACCAGTACCTGGGATGGTAAGTCTGCTGAAGAAGTGATTGCAGATAAGATGCTGTTGAATAAGAGTCTGCGTGCTTCAAGCCCAATGTATGGCAATCTGATTAAAGAGATGCGTGAGCAGTTAAATCTACTGCCACCAGCCGCTGCAATGGCGGGTGTCTTTACGATGGTTGATAATACCCGCGGCGTATGGAAGGCACCTGCTAATGTTAGCCTGAGTGCGGTGGTATCTCCTGCAGTCAATATCACGCATGATGAGCAAGAAGACCTGAATGTGACAACGCAGGGTAAGTCGATTAACGCAATCCGCTCTTTCATTGGTGAAGGGACATTGGTGTGGGGTGCGCGCACACTCGATGGCAACAGTCTTGATTGGCGCTATATTAATGTACGCCGCACCATGATCATGCTTGAGGAATCGATTCGCCTGGCATCAAAAGCGTACGTGTTTGAGCCTAATACGGCTAATACCTGGGTCACCATCAAAAGCATGATTCGTAATTTTCTGACGGGTATCTGGAAACGTGGTGGATTGGCGGGCGCAAGCCCAGATGATGCCTTTAGCGTCAATGTCGGTTTGGGTGAGACGATGACACCAGAAGACATTCTTGAAGGCATACTAAGAGTAACCGTACTGGTTGCTATTTCGCGTCCGGCTGAATTTATTGAGATTACTTTCCAGCAGCAGATGCAGAAGTCTTAATTTGATGTTTCATATTGTTACTTACAATAAAAATTCTCGAATAAATATTAAATAGGGAGGTGTGTTATGGCTGATGATGGATCTGCACAATCGACAACGGTATGGCCGTTACCAAAATTCTACTTTGAGGTGAAATGGGATAGCGAAGTGCTTTCGTTTCAGGAAGTCTCAGGGCTTGATATTGAGGCGCAACCGATTGAATACCGTCATGGTGATAGTCCTGAGTTTTCAACGATTAAAATGCCGGGCTTGAAAAAGTCTAGTAATGTGACGATGAAAAAAGGTGTTTTCAAGTCTGATAATAAGTTCTGGGACTGGTTTAATCAGATTAAAATGAACACTGTTAAGCGTGTGCCCGTTACGATTAGTCTGCTGGATGAGGCGAAAGCACCGACGATGGTATGGACATTGACCAATGCCTGGCCAACCAAGATCACAGGGACTGATCTTAAGGCTGATGGTAATGAAGCGGCTATCGAGACGATCGAAATCGTTCATGAAGGCATTACGATCGCCAATGCGTAACGTTAGTTCGTTTTAAAATGTGATGACAACAGGTGCGGTATTCCCGCATCTGTTGTTAATGATTGCTTTTACAGGGTGAATTATTCAATGGCTCCCGCATCATCTCAGTCGGAAGACTATCCGTTACCGGCCTTTTATTTTAAGGTGACTTTCGCTGCATCATCTGCCAGTGATGATACTTCGTTTCAGGAGGTATCTGGTATTGGCTCTGAGATGGAGACAGAAGATCTGGCTGAAGGTGGCGAAAATCGTTTTTCACATCGTCTCCCGAAATCAGTTAAACATCCTAAGCTGGTATTAAAACGCGGTATAGCGACAATGGATTCACCATTGGTAACGTGGTGCAAGGAGGTGCTGGAAGGTGAGTTGATAGCGCCTGTTAAGCCGATGGTGGTCGATGTTTCATTGATGAACGAGGCGGGTGAACCGACGCGGGTATGGTCGTTTAGCAATGCATACCCGGTGAATTGGGAAGTTGAAGGTTTTAACTCAACCAAGAATGAGATTGCGATAGAGAAAATTGAATTAAGCTACAACTATTTTGACAGGGTGGAATGAAACAATGACGATTGAAGTCAGGCAGCTGGTGATTAAATCAAGCGTTCAATCGGAATCGGCGACGAGTACCAATGAGCAGCAGCTGATGGAAAGCATCGCCGCGCTGAGGGATGAGTTGATCGCAGAGTGTCGTGAAATGGTGACTGAATGTGTGCGTGATAGTGCAGAGCGCTAGGCGGTAGCGATGGCCGACGGTGAAAAAAAACGCTTAGCGATATCGCCCTGTACGGACGATGACGGTAAGTTGTCGGTCGATGATGGTACCGTTTTTGAGGCGATGATTAACCCCTCTAGCTACAGTCATGCTCATTCGATTAGTTACAATAAAAAAGAGGCAGTAGGCCAGGCGGGTGCAGAGACCAAGTTTGGCAGCATCGATGCTGAAAAGGTAAATTTCGATATTGTACTGGACGGCACGGGTGTGGTTGATGTGGCCGGTGTCTCTGATGTTGCAACTCAGGTGAAAGAACTGAGTGACATTGTCTATAAGTACGATGGTAACAAGCACGAAACGAATATCGTACGTCTGCTCTGGGGAAGTCTGATTTTCTTTGGGCGGCTCAATACGATGTCAATCGAGTACACGCTTTTCAAGCCGAGTGGCGAGCCACTGCGCGCTAAAATCAAGATGGCATTTTCCAGTTTTCTCAGTAAAGAAGAAGAGGCGTTGATGGCGAATCGTTCTTCGCCCGATCTGTCTCATTATGTTGAGGTTAAGGCGGGTGATACCTTGCCGCTGTTGTGTTACAAAATCTATAAAGATAGCGCCTACTATCTTGAAGTGGCGCGGGTAAATAAACTGAATAATTTCCGTAATCTTGTGCCAGGCACTCGCCTGCATTTTCCTCCGCTGCGGTGACCAATGGCTGATTCTCCTAATGTAAGTGGCGGCGGAGTCATTAAACTGAGTCTATTTTCAGATGGCGCAGCCATTGATGAAGATATTCCGGTGATATCAGTTAACGTGATTAAAGCGGTTAATAAAGTGCCTTTTGCCAGAATTGTGCTGCTTGATGGCGATATGCCGGAGCAGGACTTTCCCGTTAGCAACTCTGACCAGTTCAAACCGGGAAAAGAGATTAAGATCAACGCTGGTTATGATGACGAAGAAGAGACTATTTTTGAGGGTATCGTTGTCCGCCATGGCATTAAGGTGAGTGGTGATAACTTTAGTCGCCTGGTGATTGAGTGTCGTGATAAAGCAGCAGCGATGACGGTTGGACGAAAGAATGCAAATTATATCGATTCTAAAGATAGCGATGTCATCACCAAGTTGATCTCAGATAGCAGCTTAACGGCAACCGTGACAGCCACCACCACAGAACATAAAGAGCTGGTGCAATATTACTGCACTGACTGGGACTTTATGCTCTCGAGAGCGGAGGTTAATGGCATGGTGGTCTGTGTTGATGCAGGCAAAGTGACGGTTGGTCCTCCACTAAGCGACGAGGCGGCGACGTTAGTGGTGACCTATGGTGAGGATATGATGGAGTTTAGTGCTGACCTTGATTCTCGCAGTCAACTGGCTTCCGTTGAGAGTGTCGCCTGGGATCCTGCCACGCAGGCGGTGGTCGTTGCTGAAGAGGGTAAAGTGACCGTTGGTGAAAGCGGCAATATCACTTCTGATGATTTGGCGGAGGTGCTGGGGCTGGATAAGTTTTGCCTGCAATCACCGACTCCTCAGGAAACAGGTGCGTTAACAGATTGGGCTAAAGGTCAGCAATTAAAGGCGGCCTTAGCGCGGATTCGTGGTCGAATGAAGTTTCAGGGCAGTGCGCTGGCTGAGGCGGGTGGTATGATTGAGCTGGCTGGTGTGGGAGAACGTTTTAACGGCACTGTCTATGTCAGCAGTGTTGAGCATGAGATTGCCAATGGGCAGTGGAGTACGCGGGTTGATTTTGGTATGTCTGATAGTTGGTTTGCTGAGCAGCGTGACCTGGTCGCACCGCCAGCTTCTGGTCTGTTGCCTGGGGTCGAGGGTTTGCAGATTGGGGTGGTGATGAAACTGGATGAGGATCCGGCAGGGGAATCGAGAATTCAGGTGTCACTACCTGTGATGCAGGCAGAGACGGAGGGGGTCTGGGCGCGGCTTGCTAGCTTTCATGCGTCAGAAGGTATCGGTGCATTTTTTATTCCGGAGATTGGGGATGAGGTGATCATTGGTTATCTGAATAATGATCCCAGTCACCCGATCGTGCTAGGGAGTCTTTATAGTAGCAAGCGTGCGATGCCGTATGAATTGACTGCGGATAATTACATCAAAGGACTGATGACAAAAGAAGAACTCAAGATCGAGTTTGATGATGAGAAAAAAGTGATTACCATTGTGACGCCGGGCAATAACACGGTGGTATTGAGTGATGATGGGAAGTCGATTCTGTTGCAGGATCAAAATGATAATAAGGTGGAGCTGTCTGATAGCGGTATTGTGCTGGATAGCCCGAAAGATATCACCATTTCTGCACAGGGAAAGATTGCCATGGCGGCAGTTGGTAATATTGAGCTGAGTTCCTCCGGCGGTGACGTGACTGAAGATGGGCTGAATATTACTCATACTGCTCAGGTTGGTTTTACTGCGGAGGGTAATGCGACCGCTGAATTATCAGCCTCGGGGCAGACGACAATTAAGGGCGCGATGGTGATGATTAACTAGCGCATAAGTAAGCGCAGTTAATGAGTCGAGGTCATCATAAAGAGTGAGGGGAGTGCGATGCCACCAGCAGCAAGGATAACCGATATGCATACCTGTCCAATGGTGACCGGTGTGGTACCTCATGTGGGCGGGCCAGTGACAGGCCCGGGTGAGCCAACGGTGCTGATTGGCAAGTTGCCAGCGTCAGTGGTTGGTGACAGCTGTGTTTGTGTGGGACCACCTGATACGGTCGCAAAGGGGTCTGCAACGGTGCTGATTGGTGGCATGCCGGCGGCAAGGTTAGGTGACTCTACCGGGCATGGTGGCAGTATTGTGCTTGGCTGTTTTACGGTGATGATAGGAGGCTGAGGTCGATGGCCGGGATTAAAACAGATAAGCAGTTTTTAGGCACCGGGTGGGGCTTTCCACCCGTGTTTAATAAAAGTACCAATGCGATAAGTGTTGAGATGGTTTCAAATGAACAGGACATTAATGAAAGCCTGCGTATCTTGCTGGGCACAGCACCGGGTGAGCGCTTGATGTATCCCACCTATGGTTGTGGCATAAAACGAATGGTGTTTGAGAAAATTGATGAAAGCATGATAACGGCGTTGAAAGACACAATCGCACGTGCGGTACTGTTTTTTGAACCGCGCATAACACTTAACAGCATCGATGTTGATCTTGCCGACCAATTTAATGGCTGTGTCCGCTTCTGTCTTAACTACACAGTGCGTACCACCAATAATCGAAGCAATATTGTTTATCCATATTATATTAATGAAGGCAGTAATGTGCGTCTTTGATGCAAGGGATGATAGAGCTTAATAATGAAGGGTGACAGCTATAATAGCAGGATCATTGACGGTACCTATCAGAAGGACCGTGAGCCTTTGGCGTTCCAGTCTGGCTATTTTAATGCTGATGAGATGAGTTTTGAGATGCTGTTATCGATGGCGTCTGAGTATGCAGCGTCGTTTAATTATTACAATGTGATTAATCAGAAAGATGGTCACTGGGATTCACTATTTAATGCCAATGAAGTGGTGATAATGGCATTGATAGCCACCACTGATTTAGAACGGATGACATCTGATTTCTCACGCCTTGAGACCGCTAATATTAATGTGCCGGCAGAGTATGTGGTGCGAGTGGCTTCGATGCTAGATTTCTGGTTGCAGCGTCTGGCAGCCGCATCAACGGATTCTGCTGCACTGTTGCGCCGCGATATGCATGATATGGCCAGTGCAAATTTATTGCCCGGTCTGCATACTGCCGCTGAAATTATTAATCGTAGTGAGGGTGGTGCTGCGCGTTTAACCGAGATTAACATTGCGGCATTGAGCCCGCTGTGGAACATAGCGGGTAATGATCAGCACTACCGCTTTGAGCATGCGGTGGCGATAGAGTCTAATGACCATTTTGCTTTAATGGAGCAACTTGAGTCGGCCCTGCTTAAGATGGTAGAGAGTATTCGCTATCTTAAAAAAGTTGTCTCTAGTGCCTTAGCGGCGTCGTTAAAGGCGCAGTCTCACGAGCCTGCTATCGGCCTTTACATGGTCTTTTTAAAGCTCTATACAGTGGCGCAAAAACAGTTAAATCAATTCACTGGCCGGCATCTAAACTTTTATTATCGTGATTGCCTGCAGACTCGACCGCGTGATAGAAAAACAGAGAGTCTGTTTTTAAGATTTGAGCCAGCACCTTCTGCTAAGCCATTTGTCGTGGATAGGGCGCTGGAATTCACGTCTGAAAAAAACGTTTCAGAAGAGAGCGTATTGTATCAGCTGAAAGATCCCCTGCTGGTGAGGCGAGCACGTGTAGTGTCGTTAAAGACACTCTATCTACAGCGTAACAGGCTAATGTCTCCTGAGCGTGAACTGAGGCATGTTACTCGTATGAAGTTATATGAGCGTACCTTGCCTTTAGATGAAAGTGATGAGCCGCTTAATGCGATGCCGATTTTTGGTAATATAAGGAGTGGCATGTCATTGGCTGGCATGACTGATGCCAAAGTTGGTTTCTGTATTGCATCAGCGATCCTGGCGCTGAAAGAGGGGCGTAGAGAGATTAATGTAACGGTAGATTTTATGGTACCTGGAGACGGTGCTTTAAATAAGCTCTTTGCTGAATCGTCCGCTGTCAATTCGATTGAAAGTTTTAATATCTGGTTTGGTCAGGTGTTTAGTTATTACTTATTGATGGGCGAGGCGTTTCTTAGTCAGCCTCGCCTTAAAAAATTGAATGAACTCATCTCCAGATACGATAATGATAAGGCGTGTGAAAAATTAATATCAAAATCGTGGCAGGATATTTTTTATCACCTGTTTAAGCACCCTTTCTTAATTACATTAAGTGGTGAGAATGGCTGGCTGGAGGTGAAAGAGTATCTTATATCGCCAGCGATAGAGGATGATAGCGGTAATAATAGCGGGCTTAAACTAACGCTGTCACTAGGTCATAGTGATGAGGCGGTGGTTCCGTATGACCGTGAGATACATGGTGGTGATCGTAACTGTGAACTACCGATGATTAATATTCTACTTGACCCGGAGGCGAGTTTTTTCTCTTATTCGTTATTGAACTCGATGGCCGTTAACAGTATCGAGATTGATGTTGCTGTTGAAAGCGTGAAAGATGTTGTGGTTTCAAATCATCTGGGGCGGTTAGATTCGGCAAAGCCGTTTGCTCCTTTTGGGCCACTGCCAACACGTCATTCATACATGGTCGTTGGCAGTCGTGAGGCCGCAGGTAAGCAGGTGACCTGTATGGAACTGGCAATTGAGTGGGGTGATCTGCCAACGCTGAGTGGTGGTTTTTCTAGCCATTATCAAGGCTATGATTTTGTACCGCTTAACGCTGATTTCAAGGCTGAGGTAAGCGTGTTACAAAATGGTAACTGGATGCCAGGTAAAGCAGAAACTCAGTATCGTGTTGGGCTTTTTCAGAGTGGTGATGGTGGTGTAGTAGCTGAAAAGAGTCTGCTGACTGTTGGTGCGATTGATTATTTCAGGCCGCTGGATGCGATTGAAACCAATCAACGTTATGAGTATCGCTCCGGTGCGCGAAACGGCTTTGTTCGAGTTCAGATGTCATCCCCCGAAAATGGCTTTGGTCATGCCGATTATCCTCATCTTTTGACACGTGTGCTTTCTGAGAATAGTCGTCGAAAGAAGCCACTGCAGGTGCCTCTTTCACCCTACACACCACAGATAAAAAATATATCACTCAACTACAGGGCGCATAGCGTCATTAGAATGGCTGATGATGTTTCGTTATCAGAAAAGTCGCTTGATGAGCGGTTTTTTCATGTACACCCATTTGGCGTAGAGCAGGCCTATCCTGCGACCATTAAGGGCAAGGTGCATCTGTTTCCAATTTATAAAGAAGATGGGAATTTATTTATTGGTATTGAGTCCTCTCAGTTGACGGGCACCCTTAATCTCTTTTTTGACCTGGATGAAGAGGCCTCTCGAGTACCAGATACAACTTCACCGGTGATACGTTGGCGTTGCTTGACGTCTAGGGGATGGATGTTACTGGCGCAGAGTCGGGTGCTGTCTGATTCAACGAAAGGATTTTTAGTGTCGGGTGTTGTCACCATCGACCTGCCACCGGATATGGTCAGTGATAGTTCAGTGCTTGCGCGAGGACAGTACTGGCTTCAGGTTTCTACGAGTGGTGCCTTAGAAGGCTTTGCAGGCCTGCGCGCTATTTATACAAATGTAGGACAGCTGGAATGTAGTATTAAAACAGTTCCCTGTGATAGCGTAAAAACAGTTGGCCCGAATGCCGCATGGCGGGCGATGACATCTGTGCCAGGGCTTGCGGCGGTGAATGCCATTGGTCGCCCCAGCGGTGGGCGTGCAGCTGAAAGTGATGCGCAATACAAAACCCGTGTGAGCGAGCGTCTTCGGCACAAAGGGCGAGCGTCTACTGCCTGGGATTACGAACGTCTGGTGCTCGAAAATTTTCCAGATTTATATAAGGTGAAATGTTTTCCAAATACTGTCTGTAATGTAGAGACCGTGAGTCCAGGAAATGTGCTGATCGTGGTGGTGCCAGATGTCGCAGACAATGCGCATCGTGATTTCGACTGTGGCATGGTTAATGGTGCAGAGTTACTTAGAATCCGTCAATACCTCCAGGCACTAGTCTCTCCTTTTGTAAAAGTAGCGGTCATTAATCCTGTCTATGAGAAAATTCAGGTGCGATGTACGGTGAAATTTGCGGGCGATATGAATGTGGGAGGGGCATATATCAAACGCTTGAATCAGGCGATTTCCGATTATATCTACCCATGGTGCGATGTCGGTTATAAGGCAAGCTTTGGTTGGTCTATTCGTGCAGACGATATTGAGTCATACATCCGTGAGCTAGATTATGTCGATTTTGTGACTAACTTTTCGATGTTGCATATTACTGAGGAAGGGCACGGCACCCATAAGTTAATGGATACGGTTAAATGGCGTGAGATGGAAAACAATGATGCCAAACAAAATAACCGTCATGAAGCGTTGATTAAGCCTCGTTACCCCTGGAGCCTGGCTGTACCGATGCGCCGTCACTATATTGAGACCACAATGAGCATTGAACCGATTGCTGCAAAAGAGACTGGCGTCAATGAACTTGAAATTGGCAGTACATTTATTATTGGTAGAAATTGAGTTATGGCTAAAAACGATAGAGAAACCTTAAAAAGGTACTTTGGTGAAGGAAAGCTTCCCACTGAAGAACAGTTTAGTGACTTGATTGAATCTTCTCTCAATATGGTGGACGAAGGGTTTGACAAGAGCCCTGAGCACGGTTTTGAAATTTCCGCGACGGGAATGAGTGAGCAGGCCCACAAGCGCATGATAAGCTTCTTTCTTAATAGCGCCTCAAAATATCCAGCCTGGTCGATTAGTTACGAGAAGGATCAGGATAAACTGATCTTTAGCAAGGTGTCGCAGGAAAATGAGGCGACGCCAGTTGTGACCTTAAGCCCCAATGGGCGTGTCGGCATCGATAATGAAAATCCAGAATGGACGCTAGATGTCGGAGGCTTTATCAGTTCGTATGGGCGAATTGGCGCCAATAATAAAAACCAGAAAACAATCCCTGCGAATGGTGAGTGGCATGATATTACGGAGGAGCTCTCAGGTTGTCATGGGCTTGAGGTAATGGCAGGCGTAGGTAGCCCTCGCACCGGAAAGTATGCGCTGATGAAGGCGACGGCGCTTAACACCTTTAATCCCAGTGGCTGGCTGTTTAACTTTCTGAATCTTAAAAAGCGGATTAAATATCAGCAGGCTTACTATTCGCTGTTTACTAATAAAATAAAGTTACGCTGGAAGGGTGAAGGGCGTCTCTATACCTTGCAGATGCGCACCAATAGTGATTATGGTGCGGGGATTTCAGTTCGTTATTATTTAACACGCTTATGGTTTGATGAGGATATGTGTGAGTCATGGCTCGGAAAATCTGATGCGATGGCAGTGAATGATAATGATACAACTGGTTCGAAAAAGAATTAACATGATGTCCTGTGTTTTTTCGCGTAGCGGTGTTCTTCAGTTTTTCTGGGGGTGCTGTGATGCGTGAATCAGTGACGATCTCAAGAAAAAAGGTCAAGGGGAATGAGGGGCGGTTTTCTGAATTAAAGAGAGAGGGGGTACAGTTAGCACAGGAAATTTCGGGTGATATCTGGAGTGACTTTAATGCGCATGACCCGGGTGTCACCATTCTTGAGCAGCTCTGTTATGCGCTGACCGAACTTACCTTTCATGCCGATGCAGAGGTGGCAGATCTGCTACTGAATGAAGATGGTTTTATCGATTACCAGGGGCAATCGCTGCACCACCCAGAAGAGGTCTTTCCCTGTCGTGCTACGACCTTAACAGACCTGCGCAAGATGTTGCTAGATGAAGTAAAGGAAATTGACAATATCTGGTTGTCAATTAAGGGTAGTGCGTCTACCCACGATTTGCCTTCTGAATCGTTACATGGCTTATATTACGCAGAGGCTATACGTAGCCAGAACAGCAGTCTCGATGACGATGCGCTCGCGGCTAAAATAAACGTTGCCTATCAGCGGCATCGAAACCTTTCTGAAGATCTGGCCGGGATTAAATTTCTGACGGCACGTAGATGTGTTTTGCATGCGAAAGTTGAGGTTGATAATAGCCAACTTGCAGAGGCCCTGCTGGCCGAAATATATTTTCGTTGTGCTGAATATGTGTCAGGTAACATTCCGCTTGATAGCTATCAGGATCGAAGTGCTGATGGTGCTTCATTAGAGGCGCTATTTAATGGGCCATTGACGATGCATGGTTTGTTTGATTTGGCTGATGATCAGATCGATTCAGATGAGGTGCTTGTTTCAACCCTGTTTACCATTATCAATGGCCTTACTGGGGTTGCCCATATTAAAGCCTTATGGCTTGATCTTGATGGTGAAAAATTCTATGAGGCCTTGCCCCGTAGAAGCCCCGATGGAATTTTATCGCTAGCGTTTCCTGCTAATTTAGAGTCGATAGAAGTTGAGTTGATTCGCAACGGTGGCGCGTTACCGATATCGATCGATCACTTGAAAAAGCGCTATCAGGAGATGTGTTATCAACGTGATTCTCAGCGTGAAATCAAGCAGGACTTTAGTGTGCTCTACTCGTTACCCAGAGGTGAGGTGAAAGCGATTGGACGATATACCTCAATACAGGAAAGCTTTCCGGCGATCTATGGCATTAATCGTTTTGGTGCCGATAGCGAGTCCAATGAAACGATTGCAAAGACACGGCAATTAAAATCCTATTTATTGTTTTTTGATCAGGTAATGGCCAATTTCAATGCGAGTTGTGCACGCCTAGACAGGCTTTATTCTGCCGATAACAGCTCGCATCACTCCTATGGCTATGACGTGATTAGTGACGAGACGATCGCTGACATTGGGCTTATATATCCTGATGAACCTGGGGTTATGATTGCAAATGTTCTGGCTAAATATGATTCTTATTATGAGCGTAAAAGCCGTGTGCTTGATTATCTGTTAGCGCTGTATGGACAGAAATTTACTCAAAAGACATTGCGTTACTTTAATTATTATTATCAGGGCGATGAACTTGACGAGGTGATCGTTAACAATAAAATTGCCTGCCTTGATGCGATCTTGACGTTCGATAAAGACCGCGCGGCTGGATTTAATTCTTCATTGCCTGCCTGGAACAGGGCTAATGTGGCTGGGCTACAGCGCAGGTTGTCGATCTTACTGGGATTTAGGCATGTTGAGTGTCGTTCATTGACCTTGCCGCTGGTTAAGTTCGGCCTGAAAGTGGTGACACATGAGGAATATCGTGCCTTAACAGGTGGCAGTGATGCGTTAAAGATGATCGACCCGAGTGACATTCGCGATTACGTGGTGGAGGGGTTTTTTCCAATTGCATACGCGCCTTATGATGAGGCAGAGGCTGTGATGGCTGTTGCAGATAATATAGATGACTTTGTGCCACTCAAAAACAATATGATTAGTGACGCGTTAATGCAGAACGGCGTTGCATTAGAACGTTACAGTGTCGGAAGTCTCGCTCCTGATGCCGATTATCAGATGGTGTTTAAATCGGAAGCGAAAAAAGACTGGTGGTATATCGGCCGAAACGATACACGCTGCCTGGCGGAGGATGCGATACGTCAGCTGCACCGCTTTATTATTCACCTCAATATCGAGTGTGAAGGGCTTCATCTGGTAGAGCACCTGTTGCTGCGCCCGCAGAAGGGTGGCTTTTATGATGATATGCCAGGGATTGATCAATCTCAGTTTTATTCATCTCGTATTAGTGTGATTTTTCCTGCCTGGACGGCGCGCTGTCATGACCCTCGCTTCAGACGGCTTGCCGAAGATAGTGTGAGGATGAATTGTCCAGCGCATGTCTATGCAGAAATTTACTGGTTTGATTTTGACCCAATGTATCTATTTGAGGGGCTCTACAAATCATGGCTGGATCTTCGTCAGGTGAGTCATTCATCAATCGATGAGATTGATGGCGCGGCAAAAGAACTGTTGAAGTTTTTACATACAGAATCGTGTCGTGGCGATGAATAAACGGCATATCATAGAAACAGTAGAATTAGATATTTCGTTTCCCTCGGAGCACGAAGCCTTTGCCGAGCAGGCGGGGCTGGGCGACTTTATTTCTCAACGATTGTTACGAGAGGTTGAGAATGTATTTGATGGCTGTGCCAATGATGATGTATTGAGAATTGAGCGTCTGGAGATCGACCTGGGTGAAATGCCATATCAGAACTATCGCGACCATATGGTCGAGAGAATTGGAGACCAACTCAGAGAACAGCTGAGTGAATTGTTACCCCGCAATCGCGGCATTGTGGATGGTAAAAGGAACGATATCGCTGTCTCATTTAAACGTAATGAGACTGAGCTTAGTGTGTTCGTCCATTTTATGCGCCATGGCCACCTCCCCTGGCACAGAAGAACTGAGAGTCCTGCTGAGACACAAAAGATGTTCATGCGGGTAGTTGAGTCTGATACCGATGCAGTGATCAGGTTTCTATATGAAATGGGGGCATCGGCAGATATGTCGACGCGCCTGGTGGGAGTATTGCCGATTAAAGGTGTGTTGATTATTGCACAACGCCTGTCGCACAAGCGTTTTGAAGCGATTTCGTTTTTGGTACAGAGTTTAGCAGAGATGCACCTTGCCCATAGCTGGTTACATCAGATTGCACGGCAGGATCGGGATGCCTGTCTGCGTGATTTATGGGCGGAGGCGCTGGCACTACTGCTTAGGGCTGAACACAAAAATAGTGATGTTAATGCATTGAGTTTGTCTATATTAGAACGTGTCGCTGGTTCGAACAGTATACGGCCCGAGAAATTAAGGTTGTCTCTTGTAACGCTAGTTGGTGATGCATTGAAACGGCCAGGTACTGATCCTGGCCTGAAGTATTTGATGGATGCGCTTGAAAACGACAGGGCTACAGAATCAGTCGTCGCTAATCGGGCATCAATATCTGTGCTCTTATCTTTGGGTGATAAAGCAAGTCTACAGGCGATGTTACGATCATTTGATGCTTGTTCTAATAAAGCCAAACTGCGAATGGTGTTAAAGGATGTCTCACTTAATACTCAGAGCAGAAGATACCTCATTGAAAGCTTGAGCAACGATGAGCTGGTCGCATGGTGCGCTCGTATTGAGCGTAATCAGGTCTCTTTCATAACATCATGCTGGAGAATTTATCTGGATGCGTCACGACGCATGGGGGCAACTGAACGAGATGCAATGCATGGGTTCTGGGACTACACGCTACTCTATTATGCAAGCTTATCTGAGTCTTCCTTTAACCGCGGTGATTTCTTTCGTTTTCTATGGCAGAGGAAAGGTGAACAGTTTACGGCTGTGATGTTGAATGCGATTGATTCCGAAATCACAGCTTCTGATTTTGGTAATGAGCTAAATCTGATTGTCAGGCAGATGCAGCAAAAACTCAGTCATGGCGAATCTATAGAATTATTTAAGATGAAGTCGGTGGGTGCGGTTCATCTGTCTGAGTGGATTTCCAGTTGCGATGTAAAAGGTCTGAAAGTGATTAATGAGCAGTGGGATCTGTTGGTGAAGTCTCACTCGGGTTTGATAAGGCGATTAATACTTTCCCATGGCCCTAGAATGGCAGTTAGACGAGCATTGGTGAAAACCCTTTCATTTGAACAGATACGCGATTTAATTGGCCTGGTTGATCTTGAGGCGAAGGCTTTTGTTAGCGATGCAGTGATGTTGTTCAGCACTGCTTTTTCTTCGACTAGTTCTACTGATGTAAAGAAACTTCCAACTCAGGGACGATTGTTAGGGCTAAGCGAAGTCGGGACGTTATGGGGGTTTGCGTTTGACTTTGTGCTGGTTGAGCGTGGCAGCCGGTTCAATAAAAAGGAGTATTGCCGTTCACTTTTGCGAGAAATGTCCGCACATAACAACTGTTCATACCACTCATTGCTTAACGTTATGCAGGAATGGTTTGGCTCCGTTTCTATGCGAAACAGTTATACAGGTGAATTACTTTCAATTCTTAATGAGCTTTCCGATGACCTTGATGGGCTATCACCAGCGGACGATCAGTTTGAATCACTAGATAGTAGGGCCTTAGCCCTTAAGTCGGCAGAGCTTGATAGAGTATTTCTCTTAAAAATATTAGCACAGGAGCCTCCGCTAAGGGATGAAGAGTCTGTGTATCTCAATGAAATAGTGGATAGTTTTTTAAGCAATCCTGCTGCGCGTGATATCGATTATATTAGAACGCTATTGGGTAGTCAGGCTAAGGCCCGTCGCCTGGCTTTATATGTCACAGTGGTTCAGCTGGAAAAGATATTTGAGGTGAGTGGTGGCGAGCGCTATCGCGTTTTGTATCCGCATGCCCAACTGCTCTTTGAGGGTATCGCTAATGATATGGATAAAGAGGCGCGAGATAAACTTAGCGTCGATTTTCTGGTTTTTTGTTGTCGTTACCTATTCTCAGGCCCACTGCTTTCGCCAACTGTCTTTGTAAAATTGTTGGCAGATTACCTGCTTGACCTCACCGGTGGTGAAAGGGAGATTGTCACGCCTAAGCTGATCTCTCAGCTGGAACAAAAAAGCGCGACAGATAAGGTGAGCGCTGTCGTCTTTAACGCGGTAAGGGAGTTGTTAATTCATGATGAGGTGAAGAGCGCTAGTAATCCCCGGCCGATTGACAGCGGTGGTACTCGTCACCCGTTAGATAATAAACAGCGACTGCTTGCTGACGCATCACTCGATATAGGTGAGGCAGTCTATATTAGAAATGCAGGCCTGGTGTTGTTGGCTCCCTATCTTTCGATGTTATTTGAAAGGCTTGGTCTGGTGCAGCATCATCAATTTATTTCTGATGAGACCAGTGCCAGGGCAGTTCATGTGATGCAATACATGGCGGATGGAATTGCCGGTGCGCCTGAATATATGATGGTGTTGAATAAGTTAATGTGTGGCGTGGCAACAGCGCAGCCAGTGGTCAGCCATGTGGTGATTACGCAAGATGATAAGGTGCTTATCGACGGTTTATTAAATGCAGTGATCGCGAACTGGAAAGGTATTGGCAATACCTCTATCGAGGGTTTACGAGAATCCTTTCTTATGCGGGAAGGTCGCTTGCAGTTTAAAAATGATCAGTGGCATTTACTGGTTGAATCTCGAAGCTACGACATGTTGCTAGATAGTCTTCCCTGGAGCTACGCAATGATCAAATTCTCGTGGATGCCTCATGTGATTAACGTGGAATGGCGGTAAATAAATTGAATACGGCATCTATTAACCACGATCTACTTGAAGCAGAAATTGCCTGGTTTTCGCAAGTGCTGGATACACGTATCCGGCTCTATTTTGAACAGGCATGTGATTATGAGTCAATTTATGCTCATCAGTCACCTGTGTTGAATGGTGATTCGCAATACGCGCAGTTAGTAGCGGAGTATGGATTGGGATTTGATGAGCGTCTAATTTTAATCCTGGCGCTGGTACCTCATTTAAGACCGCAGGTGCTTGATACCTTGCTAATCAGTAATGGCAATACGGGGCGTGGCTATGCTGAGTTTGGTGGCTGGAAGGGCAAGGTACACGGCGGTTTTTTACCTACCTGTGAAACAGCTGCATTTTTGATCGCAGGCAGTGGCCTGACAAAACGATCGGAAGTGATGTGTTATTTTGATGAGTCGCATCCATTTATTACCGATGCAATATTGTCGCTTGGTGATGAGGGAATGAGAGAAACACAGTTTAGTCGCTCCCTCGGTGTCAGTGTGGAAACGGTTAATCGTTGTACCAGCGGGGTACGTCATAAGCCGGACTTTAGTAACGGCTTTCCTGCAAAACGAATTGAAAGTCGCTTAAGCTGGAGTGATCTGGTGTTAGCACCTGAAGTGATGGATGAGGTGGCTAACATTAGCGAATGGATCAGGCATCAGAAAACGATAATGGAAAGCTGGGGATTGGGACGGATCATCAAGCCGGGTTACCGTGCGCTTTTTTATGGGCCTCCCGGCACAGGTAAAAGCCTAACCGCGGCACTACTGGGAGCCGAGACGGGGCTGGATGTCTATCGTATTGATCTGTCGCAGGTGGTCTCTAAATATATTGGTGAAACTGAAAAGAATTTAGCCAATGTGTTTAACCAGGCTGAAAGAAAAAACTGGATACTGTTTTTTGATGAAGCTGATGCCCTGTTTGGTAAGCGCACGCAAACGTCCAGTTCTAATGACCGCTATGCCAATCAGGAAGTGGCCTATCTATTACAGCGGATTGAAGACTTTGCCGGGGTAGTGATCCTAGCAACGAATATAAAAGCCAATATCGATGAGGCCTTTGCGCGTCGCTTTCAATCGCTGGTGCATTTCTCAATGCCTGATTCCGACCAGCGTGGAAGGTTATGGCAGTCGGCCTTAAATGGGAAGTGTAAAACGAATAACGATGTCTGTTTCCAGCAGTTGGCTGAATCTTATGAGTTATCGGGTGGCGGGATTATTAACGTGATTAGATATGGCGCATTAAGTGCGTTGAAAAGAGAGAGTGACACGATTAATCATTGTGATCTGCTTGCTGGCGTGACTAAAGAACTGAGAAAAGAAGGAAAGACACTTTAAGGTATGGATATGGCTAGTGTAAATATGAACCTGTTGATACCTGTTGTGCAACGATGGCAGGCGATGTTTGTGATCTTTTTCTGCATGACTTCACAAATGGTATCTGCTCAACAGGCAGAAATTAACTGCGAACTTGCCCTGGATCAGGGCACCTACAGTCAATACCTGATATCGGTAGATGAGGCGCGTGTGAAACGTACGCAGAGTGAATTGAACCAGCTAGTTGCTGCCAGCCTTCTGGAGGCTAGCGAGGTTCCGGTTGATGGTGTGTTAGGTGTGCAAACACGTGCTGCGCTTTATCAATACTGCCAGGGCTTGGCTACCTTGCCGACAGGTAATTTTGTTATCAGTCTGACAGCGAAGCTTGATCAGCAGGTTGCGCTGATGGCGGCAGTAGAAAATACGATTAATGATGAGACTCCTGAAGTAGCCCCCATTCTCGATGTGAAAGAAACACCTGTTATTCAGCAGGAAGCAAAGAAGGTTAACGTCGTTAACACCGCTCATGAGCAACCCGCTGTGGTCGCCACTGATAAGCCATCAACCTGGTATCAACTGGATGAGGCAAGACTGGCTTCGGTATTAGAAGAGAATACCGCTCAAGAGCCAGAGAATCAGGATGACGACAGCAATATTGACAAGACCTCAGATAAAAAAGAGACCGTATTGTTACCCGATGAGGAGACTCTGAAAAAGTTTGAGCATCTCTTCGGTGTTGCATATCTTGATGAAAAACACTTTTCACATGCGGTACTCGAAAAAACCGGGGTTAGTGCAGCTAAATATCCGTTGTTCATGGCTGAATTAACGTCGACTGCAAAGAACGAGTCCGCATCGAGACTGAATGATATTGTACTTGCTGATGATGATTGTGGCTGTACTCGTGAGTTTTCCGATACTGTTTACGGCTTCTATCCCTATTGGTTATCAGCCGAGGATAAGGAGGTAAAAGAGGGCGGAGATGTTGTTGCGGATGAACCAGCTGAAGCGGTTGAAGTAGCGTTACCTTCGATTGACTATAGTGTGATTAATCGAATTGCATATTCTGCGCTCACAGTTGATGGCGATGGTGATATCCAGAATCCACTTCACTGGAATAGTGATGGACGGCTTGGGAATTTCATTAACAAGGCGCATCGTCATAAAACGAAAGTTGATTTAGTCATTTATTCGGATCAATGGATGAATTGGTCTGATAGTGATCAGGCGGCGGCAGTGACGTCCATCTATCATCAATTGAAGTTGAATGTGACCTATAAAAGAAGCGGCTTGATGGGCTACGTTCCTTTCTTGAATAGCACGACCGCATCAGCCGATGGTGTGACGCTCTATTTCGAAAATTATGGGAATAATCCTGCTGCTAGAGAGATTATCACTAAATTCGTGGTGCAACTGTATGAACGCCTTGCAAGAGATACTGCTCAGTTAAAAATAAATATTTTACTCAATATCGACTCTACATCACTTGAGAAAAACGATGATCTTTTTGTTGATCTCAAGGATTTGTTGGTAATTAAAAACAGCAATACACCTCTTTATGTCGACTCACTGATTCTATTTTTAAATGAGCCGACAACAGATACCAAGAAACTACTGCGAAGTAAAATCGAAAATGAATTTAGTGGTGAGGATCGCATGGTGGTGCTGCGAAAGGTGATTCCAGTGATCACACCGCATGGTCATGAGAATGATATAAATGGCCCGTACACACAATTCAAAGATGATTTAATCTATTTTAATAATAATTTCGCTGGAATTGGGTTATGGCCAGTACCGTTAAAGTCGGATGAGGACTCTGAAGTCATATCCGATTATATTATTCAGCAGTTTTCAGTGAAGGATGTTGATGGCCTGTTAAACTCAATTGCTGCGCAGTATCCGGCACTGTGTGATTTTGCCTGCCCTAATCGTTCTCTGCTGCGTATTGTTTTTGATGTGATGCTTATCTTTATACTGGGCTATGGTATTTTAGCGCTCTTCTCACGTCGTTTACGTCGCTTCTATAGTCGAAATTCAGGCTATTTCAAACTGTATATTTTTGCGACGGTCGCTGTATTCATGGCGTCTTTGATGTGCGATCCATTCTGGAAACAGAAGCGAGATTATGTTTTTGTTGGTTCGCTGCTGGCTGTTGCGGCAATTTATATGATTCATAAATATAGCAGTGCTAAACAGGGGCCGTTGCCTTAGGGGGCGTTCTCAATTAATAAGGCAGGACGATCTTATTAATTGAGAACGCCCCCTGGTTGATGTGTGACCTTTTTTGGTATGAAATTAGATATAAAAGGATGTTGAAATGACTGTTGCCAATGTGGATGTGGAACCACTGGATGACAACGAGCAACCTGAGACGCGCTCACCACTCGAGATACTGGCAGAGTACCAGGATGTACTAGCGCGTGTAGAGAAATCGCGTTCTCACATAGACAAAGCAGATGTACTTGCACTGCTACTGGCCCGAGATGAGGTTGAAGCCGCATTTAACATCAATCCCGACGAAAATGATAGCGAGCTTATCTGCCTGTTTGATGTTGATGAGCGTCTTTCCGATCTTGACCACCGGCTTAGAAAACTAGGTGATCTGATCGCCAATACGATTAGCCTGGACAAATGGCGAGCCAGACTTAATCGAGACGAAGCTGCCTGGTGGTGGCAATTTGCACCGGCACGAAAGGTTGATTCATGGGACCGTATCGATTGGTTGTGGGATGCATTGACACTGGGAACGCTGGCTTTGGGTGCAAGTTTCATGGTGAGTATTATTTCAGCACTTTCTGTTGGTAGTCTTACGGTTGCGGCGACACTTTCTACTATCGCTCAGATTGGTGGTCTGGCTATTGTTAGTCAGGGGGCGTTAACAAAACGTGGCCAGGAAAAGGTGCGTGATTTTATGACGCGCTTCAAGATTGCCGCGCGTTTTCAAAGTGAGGTGATGTTGATAGCAGCCGCACTATTATTATTAACGGTATACCTGACGCATAACTCTTTAACCACAGTTTATCTTGAGCAGGGACGCGATGCCTATAGTCAGGGGGCCTTGAATGATGCTGAGCTAACCTTCCTCCGCGGACTTGAGATCGAACCCAATAACTCAACATTTAATGCGGAATTGGGGCGTATTTATGAATCGTTGGGTGTGCTCAATAAAGCGATTGAGCAGTATTATCTGAATGTTCAGGCTGGCGGTGTGAAGGGGATCAATGACCTTGGACGTACTTATATTAACTGGGTGAACCCGGTAACACGAAAGAGTGACCCCTCTCTTGCAGAAGCATATCTGCAGATGGGTCTTCAGCGCGCCAATGCACAGGCGGAGCCTGATCAGGATTTACGTTATCAACTGAATCGCAATCTTGGTTGGGCGTTGCTTAAACAAGATAAATTTGTTGAGGCAGAGGCGCATCTGAAAATGGCGATATCAATCGATGAACGTATCCCTGGTAATCAGATTGGCGGTGGAATGGCCTATTGCTTTCTAGCCTATGTCTATGAGCAAGAAGGGAAGACGAGCGCTGCTAATACCGAGTGGGGGAACTGCGTTGTAAAAGCTCGGCCTGAAACTATTCATGAATACCGCTGGTTTTCAGAAGTGAGAAGGGCAGATGTCGCCGCGTGTGTTAATACCAGTAAAATTGTCTCTGGTCTTGATGATAGTGACTTCGACGAGATGCAGGCGACACGCTGTGCATCGATGATTAGTAAAGGCCATTTTAATGTCGGTGAACAATTGGCATCGACAGCGGAATAGCCTTCACCTGATGTTAATGAGAAATAACCATGGATAAATGGATGAGCCGTGTTGCGGCCTTTACTGCCTTATTTAGTCTGGCTGGCGCACTACTTTTGACATATCAGTATGTTATTTATAAAGAAGAGATCAATGCATCAGCCAAAAGTGAACTGGAGGAGATTACTTCTGTTGCAGTCTCAAAGATAGATCTGCTTCTGATGAAGGTGGTGCGTTCAGCTGAGGTGCTGGCAAGTGAACTGAGTAAAGGAAAACTGCCAGAAGAGGAAATGTATACGCTGCTTCGAGACACCATTGGGAATAATGATAACTACTTTGGTGGCACAATCACGTTTCGTCCTCATGGCTATGATCAAGAGCGGAGACTTTATTCCGCGTACTACACCAGGGATGCTAATAATGAACTGATTTATCAGCGTCTCGATGAGGTTTATGATTACACTACATCGGAGTACGATTGGTATGTTGTGCCGATGAAAGAGGGCAGTCGCTGGGGCGAACCGTATTGGGATCAAGCGGCTAAAACGAATTTGGTGACCTATTCCGCAGTGTTTTATGAGGCCCTTTCAGACGTGTCACTGGGTGTTGTGACCATTGATATTTCAATGAACCAGGTGCAGGCCATCATTGAGTCGCTGGATTTGGGGCCTAGTGGCTTTGGTGCATTAACGACCCGTGATGGCGGCTACCTCTACCATCCTAATCAGGAATATATTCAAAACAAGAAAAATATCCGGGATGTGGCAAAGGAGAAAGGTGATGCTAACCGTTTGATCATTGCTGAAGATATCCTGCAAGGGAAGGGCGGTGTGATTGATCACATTAGTACCACCACCGGGCAAGCCTCATGGTTGATTTATGAGTCGGTACCTGTGTCTGGCTGGTCGTTACAGAACACCTTTATCAAAGATGATCTGCCGATTGATGTTGATACACTACGTAAGGATCTGATCCGAATTATTTTATTAGCGGTGATGTTTTTGATTGCTTTCGCATTTCTGTTATTTAGAACGCACCATGGCGAAAATTTCAGAGTGTGGATCTTTACAGTGATCTGTTCGCTTATTCTGGTGGTCGGGATTGGTGCGATATGGCATTTGGCGCTGACTTACTATTCATCAAGCAATGTTCCAGGGGTGAAGATATCAGATAAAGAGACGCTTAAGGCGGTCGTCCATGGGTACTCAGTAAGGAGTCAGACGAGGCAGCTTGACGCGCCTTATTATGTTCCAACTGGTGTCTATATCGACACGATTGAGTTTCAGAGTGCTAATAATCTATTAATAGCCGGTCGCCTGTGGCAGACTTATCCTGCGGGTTATCCGGCTAAGATGAAAAAGGGGTTTTCGATTGGACGTGCGAAAAACCTTAAAGCGACCGAACTAAGTCGTTCGACTGACCATGGCGAAGAACGCATCCTGTGGCATTTCCAGGCAGAACTACGGGTTGACCTCGACTATTCGCGTTACCCGCTTGAAGTCGAGCATCTAAATCTACAGATACTTCCGACTGAGAGTGATCAGATGGTGGTGCTGATACCTGACCTGGACGCCTACAAATTAACGGCATCATCACTGTTACCTGGGCTTGATCGGGAAATATTCCTGGCGGGGTGGGAGTTCACCGGAACCTTCTTTGAACTACGAGAAGAGCGAAATAATACCGATTTTGGCATTAAGCGCAATCTTGACCATGAGGCATTACCGACGCTCTATTTCCATATGGGTATCCAACGTGTGTTTGTCGATGCATTTATTTCGAATCTTACTCCACTGATTATCGTTGCGATTATCCTCTTTGCACTCGCGCTGCTACCAAGGGAGATTGAGATTGGTCGTGTATTGAGCATTTGCGCCGCCGTATTTTTTATCGTGGTCTTTTCTCACTTGGATATCCGTAAAAATATTCCATCAGGCGAAATTTTTTATCTGGAGTATTTTTTCTTTGTGATTTATTTCTGTATTTTAATGGTGCCGTTAAACGCCTTCCGTCTGGCAATGGAACTACCATCGCGGCTGTTTGAGTATCAAGATGGTTTGATTGTGCAGGCGGCCTATTGGCCAAGTGTGTTAGGTATATTTTTTATGGTCACTGCGTGTAAATTTTACTAGCGCTGTATTGGATGCGAAGATTTATGTTAACGAATAGTACTGAAGAGGGAGGTGGCCCTCTTTTTTTAATCTGGATAGTGCTACTGGCATTTTTTTATCTGACGGCAGGTTACCTTGCGAGCAGCGCTCTGTATAACGACAGAATTGAATCAGAGGCTCGCCATCTGGAGCGTATTGACCCAGTAAAAACTGAAAAAGGTAAAACCAAACCGGACTACCAGCGATTAAATGGTGAAGAGAGTAGTAGTGAACAGGTCAAAGTGGGTGTTTACGTTGATCGTATTGAAACCATTTCAACCAAGGAGACGTTATGGACAGTCGATTTTTACCTCTGGTTTAACTGGAAAGGCGACAATATTAAACCGGGGGATTCCTTTTTTGTAGTCGATGGTGAAGTGCTTTCAAAGGAACTGGTAAGATCGTCAAGCGATGGTGAAAACCACTATGAACTCTATCAGGTAGCAGCACGCATCACCAAGGCCTTTAATATCACCCGCTACCCGCTCGATAATCATCAGCTTACGATTCGGATTGAAGAGAATAATCTGCAATGGGAACAGCTGCAGTACCTGCCTGACGTTGCCGGCTCGACCTATAGTTCCCGTGTCAACATACCGGGCTATGTGGTTTATAGCGCGGATCTTGTTAACAAGCCGCACGCCTATAAAAGTAGCCGTGGTGACCCACTGTCACCCACTGCGCATAAAACTGTCTATACTCAACTGACCTATGCGCTTGCGATCAAACGACCAGACTGGGGCTTATACTTTAAGATGTTTCAGGGGCTGTTTGCCGCAGTCGCCATCGCCCTGCTTGCCTTCCTGCTTGCGCCTGCATCGGGTGATCGGATTGGTCTGGGTGTGGGCGCTTTTTTTGCGGCAGTGGCCAACAGTTATATCAACCTCTCAGAGCTGCCGGGGGTTGGACGAGTCACCTTGACGGATATGGTCAATGGCATTGGAATGGTGACAATATTGCTAACGCTGTTTGCTACGATCATCTCGTCGCATCTCGCTGAGACAAATGGGAAGATAAAGACCGCGCGTGCCTTTGATCGGATTTCGTTGGTAGTATTTCTGGTCGGTTTTATCGCGGTGAATGTGGCGATTGCGATTTCTGCGGCGCTGTAAAAATAGAGGCGGAGTAACTAGCTGGATGATCAAGCGTGATCTTTTCGAACCTGATGAATAAGGAGCTATAACGATGCAATCGTATACCGATAAGGGAAATGAAGGCAAAAGCAGCCGGTTTCAGGAGCAGCAGGAGCACGCACCGGCACAACAGTTGATCGATAATCGCACTAGCACTGTTATGCAGAATCAACTGATTGGAACGATAAACAGCAGTCCGAAACAGGTCGCTCAGCGTGAGCAGATTGAGAGCCAGTTTGGTGACGCAGTGCAGTTGCAGGCTGATGATGAGGAATTACTGCAAGGGAAGTTTAGTGTGGAGCCTGTTCAGCATCAATCCGAAGTTCAACCCAATAACACTGGACTGCCGGATAATCTTAAGTCGGGCATAGAAAGCCTGTCTGGCTATTCGATGGATGATGTAAAGGTGCATTACAACTCGAATAAACCTTCACAGTTACAGGCGCACGCCTATGCGCAGGGTACCGATATTCATCTGGCTTCAGGGCAGGAGAAGCATCTCCCTCATGAAGCATGGCATGTGGTGCAGCAGAAGCAGGGGCGGGTGAAGCCGACTGTACAGATGAAAGGCATCTCGATTAATGCTGATGTTGCTCTGGAAAAGGAAGCGGATAGGATGGGTGCCAAAAGCAGTGCGCTGTCGTTAAATGAAAATACTAGGCTGGCACAGCCCAAATCAATAGCGGTCTCATCAGCAAGCCCTTATCAGTTAGCGCTGGATGTAGATCATATTAAAAGCATAATAGGAAAAGTTTATGATGCATTGTGGGGAGCAGATACGGGCTTAACCTATTCAGCAGGCGGTATTTTCCAGACAATCTATGATTTATTTGGCAATGAAGATAACGATGACTCCTATACGGCGGATAGTATTAGCTATGTAGACATTGATGACCCAAGGTTCTCGCCGCAGAACGGAATTGATGGTGTGATTACATATTTTATGGAGCAAGGAGAGGACGAAGCTCAAGCCGAACAAAGCGCGATAGATGCATTAGCTCTTGTAAGCGTGCAAACCGAGCAATCTTTGATGAGGCAATATGCGTATGCACATGGAGGTGATTATTTCCATATTATAAATGCTGCCAATGCAGGCGTTGATTCAGATGAACGAATGATCCTGAACATCAAAAAACAGACAGTGGCCTGCGCGCTAGCGAAACATATAGCAGACAAATGGGATGTCGGAGGTGCCCCAGACTGGAGAAGCAGTGTTAATTCTGCAAAATTCCTTGCTAATAGCGGTTCTGAGGGGCCTATCATCAAATACGATAAGGTTGTTATTTACTATGAAAAGGGGGCGGATGGCGCTGTGCAAAGTAGCATTAAAGATGGCGTAATGGCATTTCTTGGTGCTCATGGTGGCGAAGATGCACTTAATATCAATATTAGTGCATTTTACGATAAGTTAGGGAAAGGCATTGGTGTTGGGGCAGAGGTATCTGGGACAAGTTTTACCACCGAAAGAGCCCGAGAGCTGGCCGGTTTTATTGATGGTAAAAAAGGAAGCCTGTATCAATCTAAAGCAGTGTTCGTGAAAGCCGCTTACGAAAATGTGAAATGGAAAATGGGTGGAATGAAGTAGTGAATCAGTAGGGCTGTCGTTTTTGATCTCAGTCATGTGAGGGTCAAAGGGTCAGTGCCGTTGAATGATGGTCTATGTATTGTGGTGTTATTCTGTATCGTTCCCGGGTGATACCTGGATCTAACCTGAATAAAGAATGAGGGAGTAGATAATAGTTATGGAGTTGATTGAGAAGGCAACTATCATCCACTACCATCGCCACCGAATTAATGAATTTAATGCGGGAACAGTAGAATCACTCGGCTGGAAAGGTGATGATAGCCAGCAAAAAAGGTTCGAAGTTCTTTCAAATCTGGCCGATCTAAATGGTAATTCAATCATGGATCTGGGCTGTGGTCAGGGAGACTTTAAAGCTTTCCTTGATTCACGGTTTTCAAATTTTTCATATGTTGGAATCGACCAGATGCCTGAATTCATTGTTGAAGGTGAGCGGCGATACGGCCATCTAGCCAATACAGACTTCTACCAGACCGATTTCAGTTCAGTTGAACTGCCAATGGTTGATTACGTGATCGCCTCTGGTGCACTTGGCTACCGTTGTGCAAAAGCGAATTGGTTTAATGAAGTGATTGTGAAGATGTACGCATCTGCCAGGCATGCGCTTGCATTCAATATGCTCGATATTGCGACTTTCCCCGACCATCCACTTCTGGTTGGGCATGATGCAGAAAAGGTCGAGACCTTCTGCAAAACATTGTCACCAAAGGTCGAGTTGATACGAGGCTATCTGGAGGATGATTTTACTATTTTTATGTATAAAGAGTAGCAAGCTGACTAAGTATTGATGGTTGATTTGAACAATCAAGTGTATGGAATATTTAAAGGAACATAATACTAAACATGAAGCAAGCATATTGGTGGGCAATTTCCGCAGCAGTATCAGCAGTACTGGTCTTTGTATTAGTCAGTCTATGGATTCAGATGAATAAATATGAGGTTGATCCACCTCAGTTGGTGAATGAGCAGGCGACGAATGAATTCCTGAAAAAACATTGGGAAGACCCATTGGCGCTGGCTTCACCTGATGCTAAGGCAACGATCAAGATCAAAACAGGGATCTTTATCCAATCGCTGCAATTTTTTAACTCCAGTGAGGTGCATCTAACCGGCTATATCTGGCAGCGCTATACCGATGGTTTGCATGACTTGATCAAGCCCAAAAAAGGTGAAATCGGCTTTATTCTACCTGAGCAGGTTAACTCAGGTAATGATATTACGCCGCGTGAAGTTTACCGTGTACAAGATGGTAATGAAGAGGTGATTGGCTGGTATTTTGAGGCGACGCTCAAGCAGCCGTTTGATTATGACCTCTACCCGTTTGACCATAAAACAGTCTGGGTTCGAATGTGGCCACAGAAATTCTCTGAGAATATTGTATTGGTGCCTGACTTTAAGTCGTACAAGGCGACTGGCGCAAAGGACATATTTGGCATTGAAGAAAGTATTGTACTGGGTACGTGGAATCGAGAAAATACCTATTTTGATTATCAGCTTACGAGTTACGATACTGACTTTGGAATTGCTGATTATATTGGGCAGGAGGGTTTTCCTGAGCTTCACTATAATTTTGTGGTAAAGCGAAAGTTTGAGAACGCATTTATTGTTTACCTGTTGCCGCTATTCCTGGTGTCAGCACTATTGTTTGCGGCGTTGTTAACGGTGAGTTCAAAAGAGGAGTTGACGGGTAAGTTGGGATTTAATACTTCTGGCTTTATTGGGGCAAGCTCTGCACTATTTTTTGTTGTGATGTTGGCGCATATCCAGTTGAGAGAGCAGTTCGCGGGGGCGAGTATTGTTTATATCGAGTACTTTTATGTCTTGATGTATGGCCTGCTGGTAACGGCCACTGCGAATACTTACCTTTTCTCGATTAATGCGACGCGTTGGAGTAAAGTTATTTCCTATAACGACAATATTATTCCTAAGGTGGCCTACTGGCCGGTAGTGCTTAGCAGTCTGATTCTGATTACATGGAGCGTTTGGGGTTTTGAGTATTATCTTGGGTCTAAATAAGGAGGTTGGCAATGAAATCGTTTATTGATAGATCAACGAGTGCTTCAGAACGGAGTTATTCAAACAGTGCATTAAATGAGCGTGAATTGAGTGCGTTAACCAATGTGATGGTCGACAACCGAGCCGCAGCGGTTGCTCAGCGTCATTTGATCGCATCGATTGGTAACAGTCGGCCACTGGTGCAATTGGCGGCGGATGAAGAGATGCTGCAGGGCAAGTTTGATACGACACAGCGTGTTGAAGATGAAGAGATGATGCAAGGCAAGTTTGACCCCATACAGCGTGTCGAAGAGGATGAGATGGTACAGGGGAAGTTTGAATCACTACAAAAGAAAGAGAATAAGACGGGCTTGCCCGATGATTTGAAATCCGGGATGGAGGGGCTGTCTGGCCACTCACTCGATCATGTCAAGGTTCACTACAATTCACCTAAGCCAGCGAGTGTGCAGGCGCATGCCTATGCGCAAGGCTCTGATATACACCTCGCCAGCGGCCAGGAGACGCATCTACCGCATGAATTAGGGCATGTGGTGCAGCAGATGGAAGGGCGGGTGCAAGCCACCACCAATGTTGCAGGTGTTGCCGTGAATGATAACCCTGGGCTGGAAAATGAGGCAACGGCGATGGGCGCACGTGCCTTGCAACGGGCTGTGCAGACTGGCGTTACTCCTGTGAAGAAGATACCAGGAAAATCTCCGCGCCAGCTCGTTGCGCAGTTGCGAATGGATGCGGGTGATGGTGCTGAGTGGCATATCCATTTTGGGCACATGAAATTAGGTAATTTAGTTAAATCAAGAGTTGAGTTTAATGGGCGATCAGCCAAGGATATTCGTAAAGAATTGGGTGAAAAGATAGAACGGCATGGGTTGAGTGTGGGTGGTGATCAGGCTACTAGTTTTAGAGAGTGTATTGATTATATCAATGATAATTTCTAGCAGATGAACTCTAAATAGTTCTATTGGAAAATATAGCTCAACCACTATGGGCTTTCAGTTCATGGTGGTTGAGTTAAGCTTCTATTGTCAGGTGAATTTTAGTTTAAACAATTTTCTCTATCTTTAATGCCCAGGCACTGAGAATACCAGCTGCAGTGATCGGTGTTTTGGCGGTATACAGTGTGGTAAAGAGGCCTTTGAGTCGGTGTCAACAAAGGTCTGCTATTATTATTTGATCACCCCTTTTTCAATCATTAACTGTGAGAACTCTTCAGATTCAATTGGTTTGCTGAAATAGTAACCCTGTGCGACTTCACATCCCATTTCGCTGAGTAGTGTTAATTGCTGTTTCGTTTCGACACCTTCCACAATAATACTCATGCGTAGGCTTTTTGCCATCGCAACAATGGCCTCTACTAGCGTGGTGCTGTCCTGTACTGTCTGCATGTCGTTGACAAAGGTACGATCAATTTTCAGTGTGGTGATAGGTAGTCGCTTTAAATAACTCAGTGATGAGTAGCCAGTGCCAAAATCGTCGATGGAGAGTGCAAATCCCATTTCGCTAATTCGATCAAGTAGGGAAATAGTATCATCGTTAGTGTCCAGCAGCAGACTCTCTGTAATTTCAAGATCGATGTCGGTAGCATTAAGGTGGTGGGTTTCGATATTATGTTTGAGCACGCTTTCCAGTTCATCGCTACGGAACTGTCGGCTGGAGATGTTAATTGACATGCGAAAATTATCCGCACCCAGTTTATGCCACTCACTAAGTTGTTGGCATGCATTCTGGATCACCCATTCACCCACCGATACGATTAGCCCTGTGTCCTCAAGTATGGGGATGAAATCTAATGGCGAGACTGGCCTGGCGCCTTCTGGTTGCCAGCGAATGAGTGCTTCGGCTCCAATGGGTTGCCCCGTGTTGATATCGACTAGTGGTTGGTAGAGCAGGTGGAACTCATCGTTTTCCAACGCATGTCTGAGTCTCGTTTCCATATCATGACGGATATCGGCTACATCACTCATGCGTGTGTTATAAAAATTGAATGTGCTCCTGCCGTGTTCTTTGGCAAAGTAAGCAGCGATGCCAGAATTTCTTAGTAGTGATCTTGAGTCGGTACCATCGTGTGGGTAAACAGCAACGCCAATGCTGGCGCTTAAAAATACTTCATGGCTATCGATCATGAATGGTGGAACAAATGCATCGAGGATTGTTTGAGTCACATCCCCCGCTTCTTTGGCGTTATTGATTCCGCTGAGGATGATGGCAAACTCATCGCCGCCAAAGCGCGCTATAATTGTATCTTTTCGTAAGCGATTGGTGAGTAGCTTGGCAACTCGTTGTAATGCGTTATCACCAATATCATGGCCAAGTGAGTCGTTAATCGCTTTGAACTTGTCGAGATCAAGAAAGAGTACCGCGAGTTGTCCTCCCTCCCTTTTAGCCGTAATCAGTTCCTGGTTTAATCTGTTGGTTAGCTCTGTGCGATTGGGCAGTTGCGTTAACACATCATGAAGAGCCAGGAATTCAAGGTGCTCCTGAATTTTCATACGACTGGAGATGTCTCGTGCCGTTGAGATGAAGTGCGTAACATCACCCTTATCATTATGTAACGGTGTGATTGTTTTTTCTTCGTAATAAAGTGTATTGTCTTTTTTACGGTTGAGGAATATGTTGCTGAAGGATTCACCAGACTTGATGGTGTCCCACAGTGTTTTATAAAAAATTTCTGTCTGGTTACCAGAGTCCAGTATGCGTGGTGTTTTGCCGATGCAATCCTGATTGTTATAGCCGGTGATATTCTCAAATGACTGATTGATGTATTCGATGTTACCGTCTTCATCGGTGATCATCACTGCGTCGAAAATATGTTCGAGTACCGTTGAAAGCTTTTGTGTTTCTAACTCGGTCTGCTTCTGTAACGTGGTATCAAGGATGCTGCCGCGAATAAGGATTTTTTCCTGAGAAGGCAGCCGCACCAGGTTGACGCGGCATGGAATGTTTTTCTCTTGCGTCAGTGCAAAGCTCCAGTCGAAGGAGGGGACAATACCCTCTATCGACTTAGCAATGAGGTCATTGATGATGGTGGCTGAAGTGCTACCATCCGGCTGCCTCTCCGGGCTTAGTGATGCAAGCGAGCTAGTTAGCAGTTCATGGCGAAACCTGTTGAATAGTTTCTCCGTGTTCTTATTGGCATCAATGATCTTGCCCTGTTCTGCATCGATGATGAAGGTCGCCTCAGGCGCATGTTTAATCAGGGTGTCAAAGCGCTGCTCACTCTGGTGTAACACCAATCTAAGCTGAAAGGCGCTGATGGCAGCTTCAATCTGGTGTGCGATCTCAGTGAACAGTTGAATATCTAGCTCAGAGAACGTATCCCTTTCAGTGCAGTACTGTAGCCCGAGCAGCCATGGCTGCCTATGTTCCGGGGTAAGTGCTATGCATAGCTGGGTCTGTATTGAAAAACGCTTAAACAAAGTCGGTTGATTGATGAATTCATCGTTAACGAAATTAAATGTCTGAGCAGTTTTAGAATCACCACAGAGTTGTATTACTTCCTTTGTAGCGGGCTTAAGTTTCAGTGTGATCTCGCGTTCGCAAGCCCCCGGCCACTTTGCATCGCTCAACTCAGACTTTATCGTGAACAGTCCATCGTCAGGGCTAACCGGGCAAAACATCCAGGCGCGATCGGCAGAGAAAATAGCACAGAGCGCTTGCTGTGATTGCTGCAACATTGTATTAACGCTGGTGGCACTTCGGCAGATTTCACCAATTTGACGTAACGCTGTAAGTGTTTGAGATTCACAGAAAGAGGAAGTATTACTGCTATTTTCTTTATTATTTGATGCTTTCATCGTCATTAGTCGTCTTTATGTTGCTGCTGTATCTGATTATTAATCGTTTGAGATCGATTTTATGATTTTAATTTGATCGTCTTTGTACTGCTCTTATCGACATTTCCTGCGCTCTCTTTAAGGTTGTTATGCCTAAAGTGCGAGCTAAGGCCATGATTTTTTATAGGTAATATGTTGCTGTTGATATTCGACCTGTTAATTTTTTTATTGAATCAAAGGGTTTTGGGGCCGCAGTGTGTTTTTGTGGCTAGTGAGTTGATGAGTAATTAACTGAAGATGAGGCGATACAGAGCTGTTATAGGCGGTGAGGGCTTTTAGAGCGGCGTTTAGCCAGGTGTTGCGTATCGTTTTTGAGGCGGTTGGCGTGGTGCTCTTTTTCCTGTGCTATCAGGCACGCGCTGCCTAAGGTGGTGAATCTTGCTGGAATTGGGGGCGGAGATTGAGTGAAAAGGCTTAAATCTGAACGGGAACCAATATCAATAATGAATGTCGTATTTTTATATGGCGCGATAGGCGTTAGAATGTCGCATCTTTGAGACAAGCAGTAGGCAAGAGGTTGAATAAATAATGGATGTAATGGATCGAATCAAGCAGCAGGTTGAAGGCGCACCGATTGTGCTTTATATGAAGGGAACCCCGCAATTCCCGCAGTGTGGCTTTTCAAGTCATGTTGTGCAGGCGCTGGGTGCGTGTGGCGCAGAGTTTTCAGATATTAATGTATTGGCTGATCCTGAGATTCGCCAGAATCTACCCAAATACGCCAACTGGCCAACTTTTCCCCAGTTGTACATCGATGGTGAGCTAGTGGGTGGCTGTGACATCATCATGGAGCTGTACCAGCGTGGTGAGTTAAAGACGATGGTTGAGGCGGCAGGTAAAGGATAGAAAGAAGTAGCTCTTTACCAGGACAAAAAGGCGCTGTATTCGTACCGCGCCTTTTTTATAGCTGAGATTCCCGCAAAACTCAGAAGACGACCTGATTACGCTCGCCATCTTTGGCCTGATAGCGTTTTTCATCAGCGCATTTTAAAAGCATCTCCATGGTGGGCTCATTCTCATTTTTACTATGGGTGCAGACGCCGATCGATGCGGTGACCATGATCTGCTTGCCATCGACGTTGAATGGTTTGTTAAGATAGTCATCAACCACTTCCGTAAAAGCTTTAACCAGATTTTTGCCCCCTTCTTTGGCGGTTAACATGATGATGGAAAGGGTATTGGTTGCATTGGAATGTTTGTTCTCCTCCATTTGCATCCCTTAATGTCTTGAGCTAACTGGTTGGCTTAATGTCGTCAGCTGGATTGCTGATCTCTGCTGGGATAGCGGCAGGTATACCGATGTTTTTATCCCATTGATTAACGATTCCGCAGAAAAGCTCAGCGGTGCGTTCTGCATCATAAATGGCCGAGTGGGCCTCTTTACCATCCCATTCAATACCGGATGCCATCGCGGCGCGCGCAAGCACCGTTTGGCCGTAGGCGAGCGCACTCAGTGAAACGGTATCGAGGGTGCTAAACGGGTGGAATGGGTTGCGTTTGATTTTTGTGCGTGCGACGGCGGCATTCATAAAGTTGAGATCGAAGGCTGCGTTGTGACCGACTAAGATGGCGCGGGTGCAGCCGTGTGCTTTAATCGCGCTGCGAATGGGTTTGAAGATCGATTGCAGCGCCTCTTTCTCTTCCAGTGCCATGCGGAAAGGGTGGTAAGGGTCGATGCCGTTAAACTCCAGCGCTGCCGCTTCCAGGTTAGCGCCTTCGAATGGCATGATATGGTGAGCGACGGTCACATCGGGTTCAAGCCTGCCATCAGGTGTAACCTTCAATAGTACGGCTGCGACTTCGAGCAGGGCATCGGTTTGATGGTTAAAGCCTGCGGTTTCAACATCAATAATAACCGGCAGGTAGCCTCTGAAACGCGTTGCCAGCGGTGGCGGGTGATCATTTATCATTTTTTATTATCTGGATTCTGGCGGCTATCATTTACTGAATCGTGCGATGCAGGTTGGTATACAGCGTCCAGTCTAATGCCTCGCCAGCGCGGAAGGGGCGCAGTGTTCCTTCTTCACCAAATTGATAGCTCTCAGGGCTTACCCAGGGGCGCTTGACCAGGCTGATGGTCTCTTTATTACGTGGCAGCCCATAAAAATCAGCACCATGGAAACTGGCGAAGCCTTCAAGTTTGTCGAGTGCGCCAGCGGCTTCAAAGACCTCTGTATAGAGTTCAAGCGCGGCGTGGGCCGAATAGATGCCTGCGCAACCACAACCGCTCTCTTTGCTGCTGACATCATGCGGTGCGCTGTCGGTGCCAAGAAAAAACCTGGGGTTGCCGCTGGTGGCGGCTTTGACCAGTGCTTCACGATGGCGTTCACGTTTCAGTACCGGCAGGCAGTAGTGATGTGGGTGGATGCCGCCGACGAGCATCGCATTCCGGTTAAGTAGCAGATGGTGCGGTGTGATGGTCGCAGCCAGTGTGCTGTTGCCTTCCTCAACATAGTCGGCCGCATCTTTGGTAGTGATATGTTCCAGTACAATTTTGAGCTCTGGGTAACGGCGAGTTAACGGTTCCAGGTGGCGCTCGATAAAGACCTTTTCGCGATCAAAGACATCAATAGTCGGATCGGTCACTTCACCATGGATCAATAGCGGCATACCAAATTCAATCATCTCTTCCAGAATTGAATAGGTGCATTCGATATCGGTAACTCCGGAGGCTGAGTTGGTGGTGGCACCTGCCGGATAGAGTTTAAGTGCGACGATGTGCTTACTGTTACCGGCGCGTTTGATCTCTTCGATTGAGGTGTCATCGGTCAGATAGAGTGTCATCAGCGGACAAAAGGCAAGGCCGTCCGGAATTGCGGCAAGGATGCGATCGCGATAGGCCATTGCTAATTCGGTGGTGGTGACTGGCCTTTTCAGATTTGGCATTACAATCGCACGTGCAAACTGTTTGGCACTATGGGCGACGGTGGTCGCCAAAACAGGACCGTCTCTCAGGTGAAGGTGCCAGTCATCAGGGCGGATTAGCGTTAGTGGCTGCGACATGGTATTTCCTCGATTACGCGGTATTTTGCGAATGGTGATTGAGTCGTGTGTTTAATTATGTCACGGTTTTTGTGGTGGCGGCGCTTGATTGCTTTGACTGTCAGCCGGTAATTCAGTATCTCTACCCATTAGCTTGTTAAGCGCCGCGACAGCAAAAAGATGAAAGCCACGCAGTGCTTCGGGTGGATGACCCGCGACACAGATGATCGGTGTGTCACCCGCCTTACCCATGATCAGCGGCTTGCCGGAGCGCATCGGCACACCATCAATAATGAGTTCGCCCACCGCTTTTAACAGATCGGAGATGAAATCACGTCCGCCAACAGCGGTGCCGCCAGAGATCACAACCATATCCGAATGCTCAATTGCCGTTTTAACGGCGTCGACAAATTTATCGAAGTTGTCGCCCATGATGCCAGCGATGACTGGGATGCCGCCTGCTTCGGAAACCGCGCTGGCGAGCATGATGCTATTACTATCGCGAATGCTGCCGGGTTTTAGTGTATCGGTGTAGGGGATCACTTCATCGCCGGAGGAAAAAATAGTCACTTTCGGTGTGCAGGCTACTTCAATCTCATCGATGCCGAGGCTCGCAATCATGCCGATTTCTGCTGCGCCGATGACGCTGCCCGCCGCAACGGCAGTCGCACCCTGCTTGAGGTCATAGCCCTGCTCTTCAATAAAAAAACGGGGTGGAAAGGGGCGGGTGATCGAAACACGGTTGCCATCTTCTTTCCCTTCCCATGGGCGTACAATCGAAACAGGGCCGTCGACCACAATGCTGCCGGTGGCGACACGTAATGCCTTGCCTGCGCCAGGCATCGGGCAGCTCTCGTCGCCGGGGATGATGTTACCGGTGATCTCGAAACTGATCGGTGCGCCTTCGTCTGCCCCCTTCGTATCGGCACTATTAACCAGCCAGCCTTCAACGATCGCGCGGTGGTATGGCGGCATGTCAGTTGGCGCCTGTACATCACTTGCCAGCGTGCGTCCGAGTGCGGCACTCAGGCGGCAGGTTTCGGAGTCGGTGGTTTTATTGCTAAGCGCATCGACGAACTTTTGTTGCGCTTCTATCAGTGGTGAGCCGTCATTCATGCGGTACATCCTTTGTTAATGATTTCGGTTTAATGGGTTAAGAGTAACGGGGCGCTGTGGGGCTGTCAAAACTGTCACCAACGGTCATTGCGAGGAGTGACGCGACGACGCAATCTCCTGGCCTTTGGTGCCCCCAATTCTTTGGAGATTGCCTCGCTGCTTTGCTCGTACCACAAGGGCACTTCCTGCGGTCGCCTGACAACAATTTCGCACTGCTTTAATAATGTGGCGGTGGCGTCTCATCTGATTGATGGGCGATGTTGGAATCGGCCATTGAACGCATGCGTTCGTTTAGCTGAGTGACCGAAAGTGTCAGCTGATCGATCGCCTTCTGCTGACTAATAATTACCTGGTTGAGTTCTTCCAGTGTCGACTCCTGATGGGTGAGTCGAATTTGCAGGTCTGTGATGTCGTTTTCCATCTTTGTATTAACCTTTTACTTTTGTTAGCGCTTCATTATCGAATAGCAGCTGGGTGGTGAAGTGAACCCCAAAGCCGGTGATGTCGGTCGGGACATGTGCCAGCCCACCTTTGCTATTGCCGGATGAGAGATCAAGATGCAGCCATGGGGTATCATTTACAAAACGTTGCAGGAAGCGGCTGGCGAGGATGTGGTCTGCCTCACCGCCCAGGGTGCACTGTTTGACGTCTGCAACGGTGCTCTTCAGTTCTTCATCAAAATCTTTGTCGATCGGGAATGGCCAGACACGTTCACCGCTATTGCGTCCGGCTGAGATCACTTCATCGATTAAGACATCACGGTTGGTAAAGCCGCCGCTATATCGTGCACTCAGCGAGTAGTGGCAGGCGCCGGTCAATGTGGCGTAGTCGATGATCAGCGTCGGTTTGAGTTTGGCCGCCTGTACCAGGGTATCTGCCAGCACCATGCGCCCTTCGGCGTCGGTATGCATCACCTCGATGGTGACGCCGTTACTCGCAGTGACCACATCGTTCTGTTTATAGGCGTTTGGCCCGATATGGTTTTGTGCCAGCGCCAGCCAGCAATCAACCACATACGGCACCTTCAGTTGAGACAGCGCTAGAAAGGTACCGAGCGCCACCGCGCTGCCCTGCATATCTTCATGCATGCCGTGCATATATTGCGCGGGCTTTAGATTAGTGCCGCCGGTGTCAAAGCAGATGCCTTTGCCGACCAGTGCCAGTGGTGTCTGTTGTTTTCGTGCAGATTTAGGGGTGTAACGCAGATGCACGATACCGGCATCTTTTTCTGTACTGCCTTGAGAAACTGCTAAAAACGCCCCGGCCTTTTTACGTTTGAGTGTGGCCTGGTCGAGAAATTCCATCTTCCAGCCCTGTTCTTTGGCGAGCGTTGCGATGCGCTTGCGGTAGATCGCGGGTGTCAACTCATTCGGTGGCAGCGTGGTGAGTTGACGCGCGAGATTATTGCCGTCGGCCTCCGCGATGGTGCGACTGAAGTCGATGCGTTTAGTTGCGCCGAGTATCTGAATGGTGTGAAGTTTTGAAGGCTTCGCTGCCTTACTTTTGAACGATGGCATCTCGCAGCTGGCGGCCAATAGTGCGGCAACGACCGCTTTGATGAGTGGCGCGGCGGTTTCATCGTCAAACCCCGCTGCGGTAATCGCAATGCTGGTCGGGTTTTGTGCCAGATGCGGTGCTGCCAGTTTGCGCGCCAGTGTCAGCAATTCAAATCGCCCCATCTCTTTTTTGATACCGGAGAGGGTGAGGTGAGTGCTCGCCTTGTTAGGCAGGTCGGTGGCCAACAGGGCTTCGTTATCGCCACCCCGTTTCAGGCGCTGTTTGAGTGTCTCTTCAAAAGGGAGCGCGGGCCACGCCAGTTTGGGCTTGGTATCCAGGC
>Ga0316209_1000352_pt1 | contig 86070 bp, 62 predicted proteins | sample 6monopyrite_MG_FD_204945 | JGI IMG/M metagenome (GOLD analysis project Ga0316209, IMG submission 204945) | Microbial mat bacterial communities from mineral coupon in-situ incubated in ocean water Damariscotta River, Maine, United States -... | ecosystem: Environmental > Aquatic > Marine >... | reverse complement strand
GGTGGCTGATGAGACGAGGGCGCTTTAAATCGAGTTTTATCAGCGTCGCTGTTTGCGCTTGTGCCCGGTGGTTTTGCTGGTGCCTGAAAACGTGTTACATCGCTTGCGGTTTGCGGATGGTGAGCATCGCTTGATGGCTGTTTGTCAGTGGTTTTCGGCCTGTCTGGGCGATTGCTGATGCGTGTTTTGTCGGGTTGAGATGGCGGTTGAGATATCCTGGTTTTATCCTGTTCGCCACCGTGAAGCGGTGTTGATGGCGAGTCACTGTGCTCCTTGTGGCCAGTCGAACGCTTATCCTGCGTAGTGGGTTTGTTGTCGTCAGAATCGCTCATGGTATCTTGCTAGTGCCTGAAAATTAATCTGCAATACTGCTGAGTGAGCCTTTTACCAGTACCACCGATACATTGTCCGCAGCACTGTTTTCTAAAGCTGTTTCGATGAGGCAATCCGTTGCGCCTGTCACACTATCGCTGAGCAGGCACTGGCTGATCCTGTCGAGTGGCACGGCATTGTAGAGCCCGTCACTGCATAGCAAAAACGAGTCACCTACCCGCACGTCGAAAATATCGACATCTAACTGAAGCTGCTCATAGGTCCCAACTGCGCGGGTAATGACATTGGCTTCAGGGTGGTTTTCAGCTTCTTCAGCTGAAATTAAGCCGTCTCTTAGCAGCTCTGAAACATGACTATGGTCTATCGTCATCTGCTTAAGCTCACTGTTTCTATAGCGGTATAAACGTGAGTCTCCTGCCCACAGACAGACGCCGGTATGCTCGATAATAAACAGGATTGCGACAGTGCTGCCGATGAGGCGACCTTCGTGCTGGCTATGGGCGTACTCAAGCAGGCGGCGATTAACGTCGTTGATCGCATTTTCGATCTCTGCAATGAAGTCGCCTAGTTGAGTTTGTGGCGTAATCATATCCAGTGCTTTAACAATCATAGTGCTGGCGACGTCGCCCGCTTCATGACCGCCCATGCCATCAGCAACAGCCCACAGGGCGATGTCGGGTTTCGAGAAAATAGCGTCTTCATTGATAGCCCTTACCGCGCCCGTGTTGGTGACTGCTGCGCTGGCCCATTGGATCGGACGCCTGATTGTAATGTCATTCACTTGAAATTCACTGCCTATAGAGTGCGGTAAGGTTGTGACCAGCCACTATCGGCCCATTGGCCGTCGATCATGGCGGGTATTTTATCGATAGCGGGTAGCCCCTGTGTCGAGAGCAGGCAGGGAGGGATTAACTCCGATCCTTGCGTACTCCACAGGCTATAGCTATTGTGTGTTGCGCTTAAGGCCGAATCTAATAGAGCGCTATAAGCTAATCCAGATAACGGTTCACCACCGGGTAGATCTATCTTGACTGAGTCGCTGTCAACGCCTTTTGCCGATTTCTGATAGATAAGTTCGCCATCAATCTCAATCGCGTTTATTTTTTCGACAAGCTCATCGATCTGGTGTTGTTCATCGAGCGCCTGTAGTGCGAGTTCTTCGATCTGTTCGAACCAGTGAATGTTAGCGGACATGATCTCAACTGGATTGGCCTGCACAGGCAGTGGCATCGCAATCGAAAAGGGGTAGTAGCGCCCAACCTGATCCACACTGGGTAGCATGATGCCACTCCAGTGGTGTTCATCAATCACCCCTGAAGAGAGCGTGAAGCGCCAGATGGGACTAGTTAAATAGATATTTAACCACTCTTCGCCGATCTGTTCACGAGCACTGGCAATGTACAGTTGTAGCCACTCATCCCAGGGCGTCAGAAAAGAGTTGGGCAGGTTACGATGGATAAAGTCGCCATGCATTGGCAGCTTTCCATAGATTCCTGTTTTTTGTTCAATCGTCACTTATATCGTCTCGGGGCATCTGAACGAGCTGAGCAAATTATTATTAAAAGGGTTGTTTACACTCTTCGCTTTAATTTGATAAGTGATCTGATGCTTAACGCGGGTGCCAGGCGCATCAGTCTGCTTCACTGTATTGGTCATGCTATAAGTGACCAGATAGACATTTGATTTTTCTGTCTTGACTAGCGTCGACTGACTTAGCAACCTGAACCACGCCCAGGGTCCTTCAAATGTGGTGCTGTGTTGCACTTCATCGAGGTCTTCAAAAATGATGCGCACACGATTGTGCTCATCGTCGCCCGCCCAGCTGAGTGTCTTCCACAGTTTTGGCCCGTGGCTATATGCAATGCGCTTCTCGCCAAGTTCGAGGATGAAGCGTGCATCGGTTTTAGCCATGGTGTGTGGTTTTAGCTGGAATGTCAGTGAGGGAATCTCTGCATTGTTTCTAAAATAAATATTCTTTATCGAAAGCGCTTTTCTTATCTGGTTAATGGTCTTTTGCGAGAGCCCTAGATGGTGGCCATCGATAGCGCGGTTCTTCCAGCCATTGCGCGTGCTGATGAATGGTTTGACATAGGCTTGATGGAAAGCATCAATAGTGCCGCCTGGCTTAAAGAACGCAACAAAGTCATGTAGCGCCAGCTCATCATCAGCGGATGTCTTTAGTGGATAGCGGTTAGCCAGCCCCTGACGGTACGGTTGATAGACATTTGTTTTCCACTCTGCGTTGATATGTTGGTGAGCCGCCTGCAGGATCACTTTCCAGGTTTCATTCGCAAGACTATTCAACCAGCGTTGAATCGGCTCGGGCGACTTATTGGCAAACGCCTGCAGTGAAGAGATGGCGTTGCCGGTACCATTCTGATAGCGAGACTTCGCGATCTCAAATGATTTTTTAGCCGGGTCTGGCGCGAGGGCGATTTCATTAACAAAGGCTTGCAGTTCAGAGATTTTCAATAGAACGGCATTCACTGGCGCGGGGTTTTTTGATGATTCACGTAGCATCACGTTTAACTCTCTGAACGCTTTATCCACTTTCGTCCAGTCAGTTTTTGACGCAGCCAGTGCAGCAATCTTTCCACTTGTCCCCTGTTGGTGATCATCAGCAAGATCAGCCACTAGCGGGTTGGTGAGCTGTGTATGGTTAGATGCCGTATGCAAGATCGATAGTAGTGGTGAGTAGACCGGATCGATAAAGTAATTCAGCACATCGTTTGCATGCGAGAGATCTTTTAGTTGATTGATCGCTAACGCATCATAGACTTTTTCCCAGTGAGTCTTGTATTCAGCGAGATAGTGCTCTTTGACCTTTTTACTCACTTCATCAAGATCGTCCTTTATAAAATCAACCTTGGCATCTTCACTGTCAGAGAACAGCCATTTTTCATTGACGATACTGGCAATGACGTTTGATTCAGGTGAGAAATCGATCGCATCATAACCCTCTTTAGTAAACAGCACCGGAATAGAGAGCGCATTGAGTACGGCCGGTGTGGTGACATATGTTTTGCGTACAGACTCACCAAATTCATTTAGCAGATCAAATTTCTGTGTGTAAGTCGGATCGGTCCTGATTCGTTGATAGACGCGTTGAGCCGTTGGTACGCGCAGCAATAAATTGCGAGTAGAGGAGAGCATGCGCGGGTTTAGTTTCGCAGGCTCAAGTTCAAGGCTTAGTAGCGTTGTTAAGTGAGCCGTTAAGGCTTTTCTTTTTGTCGCTTCACCTTCGAACTCTTTAGCCCAGCGTTCTGTAAACCAGTTCAATACTAACTGTTGGTCCATGTGCTCCAGCTTGTTGAACATGACATAAGTTCTGAACGAATTGTAGAGGTCGCCTCCACCATGGCCACGACTCAGGTGGCGTTCAATATATGAGACCAGTTTTGGCTGGAACAGCTGTTTGAGCTGGGTGTGGTAGGCGCTATTGGCGGCGTCATCGACATTGCTGTCATACATTCCCAGGGTTGAAAGCCAGGGGTGTGCTTCCTGGTCATAGACCTGGCTGGCCTGAGCCAGTGCGTTTAATGTTGGCAGGGTCGTTTGAATATTACTTGAAAGCGCATTGTATTTTACCTTCGCGGTTTTGTATTCCTCGACATGTGCGGCTACCTGTTGCATGTAGCCTTCGTTGCGCACAAAGCTGTCTGCCCAGATGATCGACATCGTCGCGATGATGGCAGCCATGCCTGCATACGCAGTGCGCTTGCCCCATTTGATGATTTTTTCGTACTTTAGATTGGAGCCGACCAGTTCCGATTCAGGGAAAATCACATCGCGAAATAACTGCCCGAGGAAGTAACTCTTGCCCTGTTGCAGGGTCGGGGTGATGGCATCACGGCTAAAGCCGTAGCTGGCGGCAACCGAAGACATCAGTCGGTCGATAGGGGTTCCATCCTGTGTGCCGCTGGTAAAATAGACGCCGCGTAGATAGGGCTGAAAGCGGTAACGGTTTTTAATAAATGTCTGTTGTACAAACTGATTGATAATCGAGTCGAGGTTTTCCATCTGCAATGGAAATCCCTGTATGGCCGCGCGGCGTTTGACATCACGCTCCTGATGAACACGCCAGAGTACACGGTCATAAAGGCGCTTTATCATGTTGCGATATTCACCACTTAAGGCGCTAAAGTCAGGGCTCTCTGTCTGCTGTGGCGCATTGGGCAGGGATATGCCCCATACCTGTTCGCGATCATCTTTGTTGAGGTCTTCAAAAAACTCTGAAAAGCCGGAGACAAGATCGCACTTGGTAAACATTAAATAGACCGGAAAGCGTATTTCCAGTTTTTCCATCAATTCATCAATACGATTGCGGATAGTATTGGCGTGCTTAATCCGCTCTTCTTCGCTCTGTGTGAGTAGCTGCTGCAGACTAATCGCAATGATCGCGCCATTGATCGGTCTTCTGCGGCGGTGTTTCTTCAGCAGGTTCAGGAAGCCTTCCCAGGCAGAGCTATCAATCACCTTGTGGCTATCCTGCGTGGTGTAGCGCCCGGCGGTGTCGATCAGTACGGCTTCGTTAGTAAACCACCAGTCACAGCTACGCGTGCCACCAACGCCTTTGAGTGCCCCTTTACCAAATTGATCGGCGAGTGGGAAATCGAGGCTGGAGTTAATCAGAGCAGTGGTTTTTCCTGAGCCAGGCGGGCCAATGATGATGTACCACGGTAGCTCGTATAGCGCTTTGCTGGAATTTTTGCCTTTGAACTTAAGTTTCTTTAATGTCGCAAGCGCCTGGCTAAAGCGCTCTCCCATCTGCTGTAGTTCGCCAGAGGTTTGATCGTTAATGAGGTTGTTTTCTTCCGCTTGTGCATTTTGTAAGTCATCAACAAGCTCACTATTGTTTTTGTTTTCCTGCGCGCGCAGGCGCAGGTTGTTAAGCCCCCAGATCACAATGACAATGATTATGGTGAGTAGTCTGGATGTTTCACTGGCAAGTGGTGAGACGTTGTCTTCACCAAATTTAATCGCTGCGCCCATAAACCAGATCAGCAGCGCGATCGCAGTCAGACCGATAATGGACAGCACTGCGCTATTGGTGAAAAATGCAACGATTTTTTTCATAAGATACTCGGATCAAAAATTATTTAGATTCGAACGAGGCTGGCTTTTTAGCGGCGTCATCGACTGATGCAATCTCAGTCAGTTGCATCGCCACATGATCGCTGCTCTGGTGCAGCCAGTACCTTGCGCCGCTATAGCCCAATACGAGAACGCTGACGAACACCGAGGCCGCAACCCATAGCGGAATGTGCTGGGTCAGTGAGTTACGTACTTTCCCCAGACCGCGGCCGCTTGGTGACAGGGTGCGTTCATACTCGCCGCGGTGGCTGCGAATAATGTGAAACAGTTCGTCGCGTAGCTGTTCCAAGGCATCACGGCCACGGTTAATCACGCGGTACTTGCCCTCATAGCCGAGGCTCAGGCAGATATACATCAGCTCCAGAATGTCGATGTTTTCAGCGGGGGTGTTGCGCATGCGGTCGAGAATCAAAAAGAACTTTTCACCCCCGGCGGTCTCGTTATGAAAGGTACTGAGCAGGGTTTTTTGCGTCCATGCACTCTCTGCGCCCCACGGGGTGTTGAGTACCGCTTCATCAAGGATGGTGCAGATGACGTAACGCGCAGATAGCTGGATTTCATGTTTGATCCCAGCATCGCGCATCTTGTTATCAAATGATCTTATCTCATGTACCAGCTGCTGGTGTAAGCCCGCTACGTCAGGATGGCTCATTGACGAGCGCGTCTTGCAAAAGACCGCGATTAACACGGATGCGGCGTTAACCAGTGGATTCAAGCCGTCGCTGTTTCTGAACTGTTCGGAAGCTAGATCAATACCTAAGTTAATATTGGACTGTCGCGTATAGCCTGAGGGTGGTGCAGCATGCTCGCGGGCGACAGGGTTTGGTGTGGTATAGCCGCTGGCCGCCCGTCCACCCGGCATCGGTCGCACTACCGTTCCATCACCGCGGTTGACGGGTTGTTTGAAGACTGTCTTATCCTGATTGCCGTTATCGTCTGAAGCCATTGTTTATTTCCCGAATGGTCTGCGTGCCGTTATTGGCGAATGGTCCATAGCTCAAGATCGAGTCCTGGAAAGTCGCCGCCAATATGCAGCGCGATGCCGCCAGAGTGCTCAAGTGCCTTCCAGTAAGGGTTATTGCGTTCTAGTTCAAAATAGGTGAAGCCAGCGTGATAAGGAATCTGGCGTGGCGCTACCGGCATCGGTTTGAGCGGTATCCCCGGCATCGCGGCATTGACCAGCTCGCGGATGCGATCCACCGGGCCAACTTTTACCTGCGCTGGAAAATGGCTGCGGATTGCATTTTCCGCCACATCGGCACGCACCGCCAGCACAAACAGTGCACTGTTTAACAGTGATGGGTCCGGTATCTGTGCCACCCGAATGCCAAACTTTTTCTCAACCAGCGTCAGTGCGGTGGCAGTCTGTTCCTGCACCATGCTCATGCTATCTCTTAGCGCGCTTATTACCGGGGTAAAGGTCGCCTGTAGATTGTCGTGTAAATAGGCAGGAAAGCGCGGTGCGCGTTTCTCTTTAGCAGAAAAAGTCGCCAGCTCGCCGGTCATTTGAATCGCTTCTGCAAATAGTTGGATGGGATGCAGCCCCTTCATTGATGAGAGGTGAGTGGTGAGCGGTTCAATGCGATTGATCAGCTGCAGCAACATATAGTCGGAAATCTCAGCCGTGCCACCACGTTGTACATCGGCAAGGCGGGCGGCAATCGAATCGCCGCGGTGCTGGATCAATCCCGCGAGTTCAGAAAGAAAACTGGTGAGTCGTGGCGAGGCGCTGCAATCGATACAGGTGGGGATGTACGCGTCATCCAGCACGACATTTTTATCGGCCTTAGCTTCGGTGATTCTCACAATGCCGATGCAGGCGTAGCCGCTCATGTCGTCCGATGCTAACAGTAGACGAAAGCGCAGTTTACCTACCGCGATTTTGACGCTATCGCCACCCTCGGTCGAGACATCTCGCACTTCCTGATTGCCAGAGTAATAGCGAGCCAGGCCTTGATTGTCATCTTCTGCCAGTATGTCGACCGCGCCCGGGCGCTTCACCGGAATAGCGAGATAGACGATCTGGTTCAGGGTGTTTTCAGGCACCTCAAAGACTGGCGGTGAATCATTCTGGTCAGGGAAGCTAAAAGGGGTGCCATCCGGAAAGACCCCAGCGGCACTGGCGATGGAAATCTTGCCCAGTTTGAGCAGCGAGCGGTCGATTTCGATATGCTCAATGCCCCAGCCGTAAGCATTTTGCGTTGCCTGTTTTCCATCGATGTAGCGTTCAAAATAACGCTCCTGTTGCTGGAAATGGTGCGGGTTAAGAAACATTCCCTCTGACCAAACTACCTTGCTATCTAATGACATGCCGCTCCGCCTGAATTTTTATAATACTCACTGGCCTGACAAGGCTAGCGCACTCACAAGGTGGTGGCGCGAATAGCCAGGTTTTATCTTTTGCGCCCACAGTTTACTTTATTTATGCATATTTGTTTTAGGCGCTTCTCTTTCAATAATGGTCAGCTCATTTGCCGAAATTCTGATATTTGCAGAAGAGCTAAAGACATTAGTTTGAGCGATCGGGATGATCAGCTTATATTTCGCATCTTTATACATCAAAAATTCTGCAAACAGCCCCACATACTGGGTCTGCTTATCAAGCACAAAGCGTTCGGTACGCTCTTCGCCCGGCTGCAGGTGCTTGAGGCGATGTTTGTCGACCAGGTCAGCACCAAGGACATCAGCATCTTGCTCGAAAATATCGATAAAATTAGCCTTTTCAAACATGTCAGGCGTCTTCAGTTCGTACATTTTAATGATCAGCGGGGACGGTGTTTTATCGTCATCCGGGTTGGCATCCGCAGCCACCACAAAGGTGAGTTTGAGGTCGGTATCAAAGTTTAATGCGCCGCCAACTTTGCTATTCATCGTGGTGCAGGCGCTGCTGGTTAACAGCACGAGGCTGATCAGCGCAAGTTTAAAGAGGCGTGAAAAGTACATGGTATCTCCTTTGAATTGAACGCCGTGCATAGCTGTGCTCATTGCTGCTTTCTTGCCGCTACCAGGCGCTGCATCTGTTCTTCGTAAGCCTGTACAAAATCATAGCCAAACAGGTGTTGAAATGAGTTGTCCAGATTTGCTGTCATTTCAGCATGGTAATCTTTATAAGATTCCCAGTGCTTGCGCTTCATCCCTAGCTGGATTACGCCCGCTTTTTTATATTTCTCAAAACGCTCTTCAAGCGTGGCAGGGTCAAGCCGTTCTAACATGCCGCGAAACGCTGCCTGCATCCCCGCCAGTACTGCTACCTGATGTTCAGAGATGCCCTGAAACCCTTCGCGTAGCGCATCGACCGGTGCTTTATAGGCCTTGTTTTCTTTAATGAACATGTTCTCCATCGCATCTTCAATATTGGCAGAAAATTTTAATGGATTGTTTTCGACCGGCTGAATCGTGGTCACATTAATCCTGAACTCTTCTTTGATTTTTTTACGAAAGCCCAGCACCTGCATCATCCCTTCCATGGTATCACGCATCATATGCCCCGCCGTTTCGTTGATCCGCAGGATCTTCTCATCATCGAGGTTCCACTTTGACAGCCCCATCGCATCAATTAATGCTCGGTCGTGCGCGCTGACAGGGCGCGTTGCCTGCGGCGCGCTAGTGGTCTGCTCCTTAAGGGTGCGCTTGAGCATCGCCAGTTCCGTGGTTAACAGTTTGTTCTGTTCTCTCAGGGTGCGGCACTCATTTTCCAGCGCCGATAACGCCGCGTCATTGCCGCCGCTGGGCGCACTATTGTGGCTGAACGCGGGTGCGGCGAGATCATCATCCCAGTTGTCCGGAATTAGCCCACTCTCCACATTGGCCTGAGGCCAGCTGATGGCATCGTTAAGCGCATCGCCATTATTCGCCAGGCTAGCGTCAAACAAGGGCTGCTCCTGAGGCGGGGTGTGGTGATCTGCACTGGCCTTGTCCAGCACCGCCAGCGGGTCTGTTTCCGTGTGACCGACGATTGGCTGCGGTTCAGCGCCTGCTATCGGCGCGTTTGCAGGCAGGCCGAACGGGTCGTTGGATGAAAAGGGTGACGCGCCAAACGGGCTGGCCGGATTGGCCGCCGCAAAAGGGTCGCTGCCGCTCTGGGCGACATCATGCGCTGATACCGCAAATTCATAATCGCTAATCGCAAAGCAGTCGCCCTCTTTCAGCGAGACCTTATTGCCATTGCCCAACGGCTCCATCGCGCCATTAAAGAAGGTGCCGTTGGTGCTGACATCGGTGAGGGTGTATTGGCCGTTTTCATGGCCGATCTGGACATGAACCGACGACATGTATTTTTCAGGGTCGTCCAGCACCCAGGTATTATTCGCACCACGGCCGATAGAGCCGCCATTTTCAGAAAAGGTGCGGCTAGGATTGGCAATGTTCACCTGTTCGGGTGATTTGACTATCGTTACATCAATAGGCATCTCTGTTAATCCTGGTGTGTCTATTTGTTGTTACTTTTCAGTTGGTTGACCAAAGTGCTGGCCCCAGCGATGGCAGCGATAAGTTTTCTCCAGACATGAGTCTCGATGGGAAGTGGATCAAAGCCTGGTCGTGCCAACGATTTTGCAACGCCTCATACTAAGTGCTCAATATGCTTAATTGCAGGGCGCTATTATTCCTTATTTTGAATAGAACTGCACTAGGGGCACTTTAGCAGAGCGATGAAATCAGGGTAACTGAATGTATTAAAAGCTTATTTATTGAGCTTTCGCGTTTTAGAGAGATATAAAATGGAGTTTTTCTTTGGTGGCTATTTTTTTAGATAACGCCCTATTATTAGCGCTTAAAGGGCGGTTTAGGGCGTGATCTAGCATTTAAGCAAGCACTTTTCACGTATTAATCACGGCGTGCGCGTTTAGTTCGCAGCCTGCTGTTGAGTGTCGACTGTAAAATTTTACAAAAATAGCATTTATCGTTATCCATTTGTTTTGCATGTAGATAATTCGCCGCAGTTTTTTGGTATTCGATTGTCGATATTTTAAGCGCTAAATCTCCCGCTCGTTATGTTAGGATCGCTCGCTTTATTTGTACCCTGAAAAGCTGGTTGCAGTGTTCAGGCTGCTTAAGCAAAAAAATGATAACGCTAGGTAACAGCATAACGTGACCGGAGAGACCATGAACACTTCAGTTAGCGCCATTCCAGATGGAATCTACTACCATTTCGCGAAAAAACCACAGAGCGTTGATGCGCTTATAAGCTCGCTTTACACCAACCCCACAGCATTAACGGTGGCACATTTTAAGGCGATTAACAGCCATCTAAAAAATGATCAAGTGCAGGTGGGTCAGTTGGTTATCCTCACGCCTGCCAATAGTCAGCAGTGTAGTCGTTTCGAGGCAGAGCTGGCGGAGGCGGCGCTTGTGGTGGATAAAAACCTGGCGACACTCGCTAGCGAAGAGCGGCGAGTGATCGCTGAAAACTATCAACTGCTCAACAATATTGCGAGTAACGGCGGTGTGGGCTATGGCGCCGCATTGATCTACTTCAGCCAGCATGTGAAAAATGTTGAAGGGATTTTAAGGCGCATCGAAAGCCTGTATGTACAGACCTACAATAAAAGCAGCAAGCTTAATTCACCTCGTTTTTTCCAGCAACGGCAGCAGCTCTTTATGCAGCTTAATGGCACCATGAAGAGCTTTGTTGGCAATGCGCGCATGGGTTTCACCGTGAACCAGGCGAACATAAAAAACAGTCTTGGCCTTAGCACCAAAAGCATGCTGCACCAATGGAAGCAACAGCCCGGCCAGGTAGCCTCTGTGCCGGGGTTTGAAAGAAACTATCGTAATGTTTCCCGGCTCTCAAGGACTCTTAAAGGTGCGGGGTATGTGGGTATCGCTCTGGATGTAGGTCAGAGTGGACTCAAGATTCATGAGGCCTGTACCGTAGGGGCGGTGCAGTCGTGTGGTAAGACCTCCTTTAGTGAAGGTGGACGGTTGGTCGGGAGTTTGGGTGGTGGCGCTTTGGGTGGTATTGGCGCAGCATATGTTACCTGTAATCTGCTTTTTGGTATCCAGACGGCGGGCACTAGTCTATTGTGGTGTGGCATCGTGACGGGAGTAGCTGGGAGTTATGCCGGGGGGAAGGTATTCGGTGACCTTGGAAGGGGTCAAGGCGAAGTATTACACGAAATGATATATAGGTAGAACTGATGGGCGCTTCACAGATTATACTCACGGCTCTTTTTTTGCTGGGTGTGATAGCAGCATTTTTAATGATTGGGCTTATGTTTTACATTGGTCGTACCCGTATTAAAGAAATTGATAAAGTGGTCTATGGCTATGAATTCCCACACGACAGTATTTTTGCGCTTGGGCTTCGTGTGCCTAACTATGGTAGTGCTTTCCTGTGGAAATGGAGCGCGAAAAGAAGCGGGCTTGAAGGTAAGATTGAACATTTTGACAAGCGCTTTCGCTGGCCATTCATTGCGGCTTTTTTGTTGATGGTATTCGGTTGTCTTATGTTGATTGCTGCGGTGTTGTTTGACAGCTATGTCGGCATTACATAATCGGGTAATCATCGAATGGATATGTTTTGTCAGTGGATTAGTAAAGCGACAAACCCCAAGCCAAGGAATCTCTGATTAATTGCCTTGCCTGTCATTGCGAACACGCCCAAAGTAAGTGCTACTGGAGTAAAGCGCGGCAATCTCGACGCTATATGAATCATTGAGTTAAGAGATTACTTCGTCGCTTTACTCCTCGTAATGACAATTAAGCAGAGGTTCCCTAAGTCAATATCAGTGGGTTTATTAATTTGCACAGTTTTACCGCTGAAATTAGAATGTCAGGTGTTAAACTGACGGCTTATTAAGATCGCTAGTATCAGTATCTTTGAACAGTTAGAGAACCTGTAAGTAAATCAATGTCGCGACAGAAAATCATAGTTCAGGATCGAGTGGGGCACCATTACCGGTTGCAATTGCGCCATTCGCCGCCGCTCGGCGTCACTGCCAAGGCCGAGCGTTTTTCGGATGAAAGCAGTGCGCGGCAGTTTGTCTCAAAACTCAGAGTATCGGATGAACGCTGGCCGCAGATTTTACGCCAGGCCAACGGTGCGCCCGCCAACCGCCAGTTAAGCGCGCCTGAATATCACCGTGCGATTGCAGGGCTGATGGCCAGCGGCGCGATCAAGGTTTATAAACTCGATCACCTCAACGGTGCCGGACGACAGGCAGTATACCCCGCGATTACCATGCAGCAGAGTGAGCAGTACCGCTTCGTGCCAGTTTCTGCCGTGTTGGCGGGTGAGGTGCGTGAAACACAAAACTTTCAGCAAGGGGCACAGCAAGCGCAGGACTTTATTGAGCAACTCGGTTTAAGCGATGGGCAGCTTAAAAATGTCCTTGATTCACTAGGGTTGCCAGCATCAGCGGGCAGCGCCGCCCTTGCTCAGGCGATCGTGGAAGGGAAAGTGGTGGTGGCGCGCGCACCAGTGCCTCAGGTTAAGACCGATGGTGTAGATGCAGATAGCGAATCAGAGAGTGATACCGCATCAGGAGAGACGCCCGCTAAATCGGCCACACTTGGGCCGCATGAAGCGGGTGGGGTGGCAGGCGCCGCTGCTAGTGTGGATGAGGCTGAAAAGGAGGATGTGCCGCCGCTCTGCCAGCGTAATACTCTTACCGTTAGTTGTGGGCACGGCCATAGTGTCACCCTTGATCCCGACACCAAGCACATGCCATCGCTGGATGTGATCGCCAGCGCCAAGGCCAAAAATAAACCCGATACCATCACCATCACGTCAGACATTACCGATATCTGCCCCAGCCATACTGTCGAACACATTAAAATTGGCGGAGAGGCGATCGAAATCAGTCATACTGAAGCGGGTAAAACCGGCACCATTAAAGCGTTTGCTGAGACCCTGGATATTCGGCTTAATCCGATTAAATATGCCTGGTTGCCGCGCATCAAGCCTAAAACTTATCCCATTTATCCCGGCACAACATGTGATGGCAGTAAGCTCAAAGATGCAGGGAGAGGCATCTTGCTTAATGTATACCCCGATATCGCCTGGGACTGGTCCGTCGCGATCGGCTACGGTAAAGACAGTGTCTCTATTGAAAGCAGTGAAACCGATAAAAACGCTTACCAAACGGCACTCAAGCGCAAACGTTTTAGCATCGATGGCAAAGTAAAGTTGATTCAGGATGGAAAAAGCATTGAATTCGACAATCAGTTCAAGGAGGCGGTTGATAGCACCACTCAACAAATCAATCGCATTACCGGTCTTGTTGAAAACGTCGTGGGTCGCTTTGATGAAGGTGAGAAACCGAAAGTAGATATCACCTGGCCCAACCTCAAACTTAACCTGAAAACCGCGCTGGCGGAAGGCAATGATCATCATCGCAATGTCACCTTTGACTTTGGCATTAGTGCCGCCCCTTTCTTTGGTATTAAATGTTCAGTGGATATTCTGCCTATTATCGCCGCCCCACTGGGCGGTGGTCTTGTGGGTAAAAAGCTGATTGAAGAAGCCGTGGCACGTGTTAAAGAAGGCATTGGCAGTGAAGAAGGTATAGCCAGCCTCAAAGGAACCGTTAGCATTGTGATGAGTGGTAGCGGCTCGCTTAACTGTGACGCGCATTTTAAGGGTGACTTTTCAGATGACAATAACCGCATCGATAAAGTCAGCGGTAAACCGGTGGAAACCAAAATTGAATTCAGCGCCGAAGGCAAGGTGGATATCAAGGGGCACCTGTTTACCGTTAAAGTTGAACTGGTTGCCGGTATCGGGATTAAATCGGGCATCACACTCGATTTACAGATCGACAGTGATGACACGGGTTATTACTGGCAACCCAATGCCAAGTTTAATGGCGTCAAAATATATATTACGAAGTATGTGAAGACGGAAGAGAATAGTGGCGGAGAAAACGATTATTTTGGGTTTGGACTCGGTGAGTCCCAAAAGACGATTAAAGAGGTCTCCGATCATGTCTGGATCGAAGAGAAAAAACTAGATACCCAGAAACATTACTTCATTGAATATTAATCATGTTTAAAAAAAGTTTACTGATAATTTTAGGATTGACCGTTATGTTAAATGTGCAGGCCGCAGATTATAAAAAACCGGAGTTTACCCTGGAATTAACCATTACCGGGGTGGGGGTAGATATTCGGCTGAATGATATGCCTATTGAATATGAGATGTTCAGTGGTCATTCCACTATGACGTACGAGGTTAACTCTTCTATCATTGCCGGTACAAATGAGCTTAAGATAATTTCCTTCCCATTTTTTGGGATGACACGTGAAGAAGGGCAAACTAGTGGGTATCATGAAGAGGCTGAGGTTAAGGCTGCCTTGTATGTGCATGAGCAGGGGCGCGATGATAACAAGACTCTGCTAAGCCAGATTCATCTGCGTCCAGGGTTACCGCTGGATAAAGTGGCTGGCGAAAGCGCCGTTATTGAGGGACTGGAAGATGTGGTGTTGGATGACAAAGCTCAGCTTTTATCATTTCCAGGCCTAATTATTAATAAGCAAATTATAGCCATTCGAAAGAGTCTACCAGTTCAGGATGATTATCCCCGCTGGGCGTGGCAGGATGGTCAGCTCATTGAGGATACGCAAGAGAACTACGATTCGCTGTTGGCGGCTTATCGTGATATTTATGATGCCTATGAAAATAATGATCGAGAAAAGCTACTGGAACTCCATGCCCCACGCTCCGCTGAATACGCCATTGCAAACTATCTGGATGGCGGTGTAACGGCAGGGCATGAACTCCTGAATACAGGGAGAAGGCTTGATGATGCTGAGTCTAAACTTAGTGAGTTTCGTACAAGGAATATCAAACTTGATATTCATGGCGATAGGCGGATGGCTAGAATTATCGATGGTGCGCAATATCATCCCTTCGTTTTTTTGCATAAAACAATGAATATTGTTCACACCCTGAAATTCGGCTTCTACAAAAATAAAGCAGGCGAATGGGTGATGATCCGTTAGGTTTCCCTCTACCGTTGTGGCTGTCTCAAAGTCGCGGATGTTTGTTATTTGCGGCTTTTTTATGCCGGATGATCGGTTTTTTACGTTTAAGGGCCGGTACTTTTTCGTTTAACGTTTAATAAGGACCCCATTACGACTGCCAATAACCCCCTGTTTTCTCGTATAGCTTTGCAGCGGTTGGTTAAAGAAGTTAACATATGTTTATTCGGTGGGAATTAAGCGATCTATTGAATAGGTATTACAGAGATCACTGGCGCGATGTTCCGGTTTCTCAGTAAGGCCTCAGGAAGTGCCATGCATGGCTTCTTTCAGCTATGTAACGTCACAGGCTGCCATCAGTAAGGTGGTGGCGCCGGACTCCCACAGGGATTGTATTTTGCTAGCCATTTAAGGCTGGCTCATAGATTCATACCCACAATAATAGGAATACCCTTTATGGCATGTATTACTCTCAGGACTCGCTTTAGCTCACCTCGAGCGCTGCTGTTGGCGTTGTTTGTGTTTGTTTTGCAGGGGTGTGGTGGTGGGGGCGGCGGATCAACACCTACACCAACTACCGCGACAGAACCTATTCCTAGCATTGCTTATCCTCAAGCGAAATTATATTCTGATGGATCGGCCATTACCGTTCGCGGATCTACCACAATTGAAATCGGTTCCATTAGTTCAGTTACTGTCAATGGCGTAAACGCCAATTCTGCTGACAATTTCGCCACTTGGAGTGTTGAAGTACCATTAACAATTGGCCTTAATACCTTGAGTGTTGTCGCGACCAATAACGCAGGAAGCACAAATAGTAGTGCGGTAGAGATAGATATTGTTCGCGAGGAATACACGCTAGAAAGATCTCGCAGTATTATTCACGATACTGCCAATAACCGAGTATTGCTTGTAGCTCGACCCTTTTTTTCAGAAAATGCAATAATGGCTGTTGACCTAAGCTCCGGCGCTCAAACTGTATTATCTACAGAAGATCAAACAACTAGCGGGTCGTCTTTACGCTTCCCCGGTTCCATTACTGTTGATGCGGTAAGACAGCGCGCATTTATTATCACTGGCGGCAATATAGAAACCATCAACTTAGCTACCGGTGACAGAGCGATTTTTAGTATCGCTTCTTTGCCTGGCGATGTGGCGGTAAGCAGTATAAATTCCATTTCTTTCGACAATACCAATGACAGGCTATTGATGGTAGCGCTCAGCGAAAAAGAGATCATATCTGTGGACCCTGTTACGGGGGTACCCACTATCATCGTAGATACGATAGATACAAACGAACCGATTAGCCTCCCTTCCATAAAAAGCATTCGAATCGACGAAGCCAATAATCGAGCCCTCATTCTAAAAAACGGTCAACCTAAGGGCATCGTAAGTGTAGATTTAAATACCGGTGATCGAACTATTCTTTCTGATCGAAATACTCCCAATGCAGAAAATTTGTTTGGCTTGGGCAATAGCGCAAATTTAGCAGTGGATTCTGCAAATAATATTGCATACGTCGCTGATGGGAATGCTGGTCTAATCTACAAAGTAGACTTGGCCACTGGAGCAAGAAGCATTTTTTTAGATCGCACTAGCAGTAATTCTTTAATCGAAGAACCCGTTGACCTTTTTTATGAGGAGTCAAAAAATCGTTTAGTCGTATTTGATGACGGGAATAATATTTTGCTTCAAGTTGACCTTGCGACAAACGAGCTTTCGCTCATTTCAAAGGTACACAACTCGAATACCAATATTTATTCAGCCGAAATTAATTCGCTTGCCTACGACGCTTCAGGTAATCGTTTGCTTTCAAACAGTTTTCGGGGGGGGCGTGTGGGCAGAACTCATGTGATCTCAGTTGATTCTGAATTAAGTGAGATTAGCCAGCTAGCAACTGCTCCATATATCTCTAATAGCACATTTCAAGGGATAGCTTTAGATTCTGAAAATAATATTCTTTATTTTGAGGAAGGGTTTAGCGATGCGGTCTTTGCCTATGACCTCGAGACTGAAGACGTTAGCTTAATTAGCTCTCCTGGTCACCCAAATTATACCAATATTCCAGGGAATTTAACCTCTGTTAAATTTGATTCAGCAAATAATCGTTTAGTTGCCCTGGACCTTTCGTCAGCGGCGCTATACGCCATTGATATTGCAGCAGGTGCTCGAACATTAATCTCGGATAATGGCACACCCAATGCTGTGAACCCTATGTCCGGCCCGTTTACAATGGACGAAGATTTTGCGAATAATCGCGTATTTGTTGTGGATTATATCGCTGAATCTCTTTTTGAAGTAAATACCATAACTGGCGAGCGCACACTTATATCCGGGCCGACAACGCCCGATACAGTTAATCCGTTTGATTTTTTGCGTGCTGTTGCCTACGACTCAGGTAACTCTCGTTTCTATGTTGCCGATAGTGGGGTTAAAGCAATTATTGTTGTTGATGCCGCGACCGGTGCGAGAACAATTTTGTCTGACAATACCACACCCGATACCAATAATCCTTTTTCAACGCCATCGGGCATTCAGTTAGATTTGTCGAACAATCGAATTCTAGTTTCCGACCGAGGTACAGATCAATTGTTGGCCGTCGATTTAACTACGGGTGCTCGAACGGAACTTTTTACCGTGGATAGTCCAGAACGTTTTGTTTTTGATTCTGTGAATAATAGAGCAATTGTATCAGCGTCGTCACCGAGCGGATTGTTTATGTATGATTTCGGTACAAGCTTTTTAAGTAGTATCGAGCCTGAGGAAACCTCTTATTCCTTTGATTACATGACAGTAGACGACGAAAATAACCAGGTATTTGCACTCGATGGCGGCATTTTTTCAATTGACTTAAGTAGTCATGAAGTTACTCCGATTGAATCAAGTGCATTAAACTCCATCGATGTTCGCAGAATAGCTTACGATGGTCTGAATGAACGGCTACTAGTGTCCTCCACTGAGGCAATTTACACCTTTGATCCAGTTAGTGGTTCTGTTGAGGTACTTTCTGACGAAAGTTATCCCGATACAGAATTGCCGTTTTCTAACATGCGAGATATCGCGGTCGACGAATCGAGTAACAGAGTTATCGCATCCGAATCGTTCAGCTCTGAGGCCAGTTTAATTAGCGTAGATCTAGATACTGGTGAAAGATCCATATTATCTAGCAATACTATACCGGACGACGTTATTCCATTCATGGATGCTGAGCATCTGGTAATAGATTCTGGGAACAATCGAGCTTTAGTACTTGATGGCGAGCGAGCGGCAATTATTGCTGTAGATTTAGTTAGTGGCAGTCGAACAATTATATCTGCCCCAAGCACTCCAAATGCATTCAATCTATTTGATGGAGGAGAAGGAGAGGTTAAAGAAATGGTCTTGGATACAGTGAGCAATAGCGTAGTTTTATCTTTTGATGCAAGCCCGAGGTTACTGATAATCGATTTGCTCACTGGACAGCGAGCTTATCTAACCCGATAGTTTTTTAGCTGGCCCAAAAAAATGGTATGGATGCCCATTTGAGTTGTATAACTCAAATGGGCAATAAAAAAGGGGACAGATTCAGGCTCCCCCATTTTAACGGATACTTTAAATCAGCGACAAAGTGCGTTTAAGGGGGCGGAGGTACATGAGAATAGTTCTCATGGATGCTAAGTGGTAACCTCTCATTTACTTGTCTAGGAAAAGGAATTTCCGATGCCAAGAAAACCAAGGATGTATTTGTCTGGTGTGCACTAGTCACATAGTGCAGCGTGGTAATGATGGTCACACCTGTTTCTTTGAAGAAGAAAACTATCTGTTTTATCTCCACTGCCTCGACGAGGCATGTAAGCGGTACGGTGTTGCAGTTCACGCTTATGTTTTAATGACCAATCATGCTCACCTCTTAATGACGCCCAGTGATGAACGCGGCGTATCCCGAGTGATGCAGCTTTTGGGGAATCGTTATGTGCAATACGTCAACAAACGGTATGGACGTACAGGTACCTTGTGGGAGGGGCGGCATAAAGCGAGTTTGATAGATGCCGAAGGTTAGCTGCTAGCCTGTTATCGATATATTGAACTGAACCCTGTGCGTGCCGGAATAGTGGTTAGTCCTGGCGATTACCGTTGGTCTAGCTACAGACATAATGCAGAGGATGAGCCATCGAGTATTGTGAAAGCGCATAACCTATTTTTGGCGATCTCGCCGAATACTGACGCGCGGCAACATCACTATCGGGAGCTGTTTCGGGCAGGGACGGATGCTGATGAGGTGAAAAAGATTCGTAACGCGGCAGCTTTTTCAATGCCACTTGGTAGTGATCGATTCAAGCGGGATGTCGAGACGATGTTGGGCCGTACAGTCGGGCAATCCCATTTGGGACGACCTGAAAGGGCTTTGAGGTTGTAGATGAGAGAGGTTCTCATGTACCTCTGACCTCATTACAGAGGCGATCATCTCGGTGCGCGAGAAAGATGGTTTACCCAATGAGGGAAAGCCTCTTTTGCAAATAAAATTAAATCCAACGAATGCCGCGGATCAACTGCTTGAAGGGTCGGTTGCTGAATACGGTGATAAAGACGCGGTTGTGCTTGATCATACAGAGAAGCAAACCATTGCTGAACGACGCACCGTTATTCAATCGCCTTTTCCTCGCTGGGCCTGGCAAGATGGGCAGGTGATCGAAGATAGCCCAGAAAATTTTGGTAGTCTGCTGGCTGTATACAAAGAGATTTGGGCAGCTTTAAATGAGGGGGATAAGGCGCGTGTTCAGGCGTTATATGACCCCGCCGCACAAGAGTTTGCCCTTGCTTATCACTATCAGGATATAAAGCATGGCCATCGTATTATGAATACGGGTGGTTTGATTGGTGATGGTGATGGCGATTGGAAGCTTGGAAGCATGAAGGTGCGTTTAGAAAAAAGAAAATACTCTCTTGAGGTTTATGCTCAAGGATTTTTGGCAAGATTGGTTGATGAAAAGCGGAATGAATCTCTAATAACGTATTTAAACAAAGAAGCTAGATTGATCAGTTTCCAAAAATTCGGCTTCTACAAAAACAAAGCGGGTGAGTGGGTGATGATCCGTTAGGTTTTTCACCGTCGTTTATACAATCTCAAAGCTACGGGTGTTTGTCATTCGCGGCTTTTTTTATGTGGGATGATTGGTTTTTGGGGTTCAATTTGGGGTGATTATTCGTGTATCTGAAATGCTCGTTTTTTGCGAAGGTTGGGGTGTGCGGTGGTTTAGGGCTTGTTTAAGTGGGGTTTGGCGTCATGTTGTTGACGATCAGGCTGTCAAGTGTTGTAACTGTATAATTTAACGTAAAAAAAGTATTGTTGTTATGTGCTTGTTTTTTTAGGGGCAAAGATGCATATTTTCATTTCACATAATAATTTCGTTATTTAAGTGGTCGAAAAACAGCAAAATTGTGTGTAGAATCCATCGCTTTATTTTGGCCCTTAAAATGTGTTCATCCCGTTTTGATTAAGACCCGCAGCATACTTACTAAGGATAATAATATGCCCCAGTTAAACCTGCCCTCGCGATTGACCGCGTCTCCACTGATTCTGTTGGTGCTGATTGCATTGGTTTTGCAAGGTTGTTTTCATGACGACGATGACCCTGCTCCAGCACCTGTGCCTGATGCTAATCCGACGGGTTACTACAGTGGCCCCAACGGCACCACCAGTGTGAGTGATGGCGCGGGAGGCACCATTATGCTCAATGACCTGCAAGCGATGGTGAATGGTGACAGGATTATGATGATGAGCGCGGCAAACGGACTGCTTTATGATGGCACCATCACCAGCATCAGCGAAAACGATTTTACTGCGACTTTCATGATTTATACGGATGGTGAGAATCCGATTCCCGCCACGGCGACTGGTAGGATTACACAAGGCTCATCGATTACTGGCACGCTGACCGGTAGCGGGGCGGGGAGCGGGACATTTAGTCTCAGCTATGCGATGTCGAATAATCAGCCTGCCGCCATCTCAAGAATAGCAAACACAGTTAGTCATGTTGTGTGGGAAGGGAATTTGGTGGGAAATGGGCCTACATATGACTTTTTTCTTAATGATTTAGGGGTGCTAACCCACGGGACAGATGTAACTATAGGGGCATTTGATACTTGTGACATCAATGGTTCAGTGAACCCTATTAGTGGCACCAGTTTGTACGAAGTCTCCGTCTCGCTTTCTGGTTGTGCCAATCCTCTTGTGGATGGAACGACATATACAGGGCTTGCGACAAGCCGATCAGATTCGACCGTTGATGATACGTTGGTACTTGGCGTTACAAACCGGGCATACAGTCCATTTGGTGATTTTATTTAAATGATGATGAGGTTGCACTAAAACTTCAAAGTAGAAGCGATGCTCGTAAAAATATAACTGTTTCATGCGGTATTGTTGGCCAGTGATGTGGGGATGCCGTTGCCGGGTCGGAAGATGAAAGTAAGCGCTTATTTAAACGGCACTATAGTGCCATAGCGCGTTGGTAACACTGTTTCGGCTGAGAAGGAATACGCCAAAAAATGAGATAGAAAAAATGGTAAAAACAGCAAGCGTGGCAGGTCAAACTCATCGATTCAATCGACACGCGCTTGCGCTGTTTGTGATGGCGGCATTTGGCGTTGCCGCGCCACAGGCTCTCGCAGGGCCGAGTGGCGGAGCGGTGGTTGGCGGTAACGGTAGCATTAGCCAATCCGGCAGCAATACCACGATTCAGCAAAATAGCCAGAACATGGCGATCGACTGGCAAAGTTATAACGTTAACGTTGATGAGCGTGTGCAGTACCTTCAGCCGAATGCCTCGGCGGTCTCTTTAAATAGAATCCTAAGCCAGAATGGTTCCACTATCGCAGGGCGCATCGACGCCAATGGCCAGGTGATTCTGGTTAATCCCAACGGCATCTTCTTTACCCCTACTTCAATCATTAACGTTGGTGGCATTATCGCCTCCGGCCTGGATATGCAGCCGCTCGACTTTATGAACGGCCAGTATATTTTTAATGAAGTGCTGGGCACGGATGGCGTGGTGATGAATAGCGGGATGATCAACGCATCGATGGGTGAAGGCCGTGGTGGTAACGTGGCATTAATCGGTAAGCAGGTCGAGAATGATGGCGTGATTGTCGCCAATCTCGGCTCAGTGACCCTGGCCGCAGGCAAGCAAGCGGTGTTGAGTTTTGATCAGGGTGGCCTGCTAGGCGTGCGTGTCAGCGAAGCGATTTTGCAGGACGAGCTGGGAGTCGACCCGGCGGTGATCAATAGCGGTGAGATTCTGGCTGAGGGTGGGCGCGTATTACTGACCGCCAGCACTAGCCACGATATTTTTTCACAGGCAGTCAATAGCGGTGGTTTAGAATCGGCCACCAGCGTGGTGATGCATGATGATGGCAGCTTTACCCTTGGTGGTGGCGCCGATGTATTAAACAGCGGCAACATTGATGTTTCGATGACTGAGCAATATGGTGCCGATGATGAAAACGTTGGGCGTATTGTGCTGCTGGGTGAAAACGTAACCAGCAGTGGTGAACTGCGTGCCGATGCCGCCAGCGGCAATGGCGGTGAGATAGAACTGCATGCCCAGGATACGACCCTGTTAACTGACAACAGCATCACCAGTGCACGTGCTGAAGCGAATGGCATGGGCGGTATCGTTAAAGTGCTGGGTGACAAGGTGGGTCTGTTTGATCAAGCGCAAGTCGATGTCTCTGGTGCGAATGGCGGTGGCGAGGCATTAGTTGGCGGTGATTATCGTGGTGAGAATGAGCAGATTCGGAATGCATCAGGTACATTTGTTGGCTCGCAAGCCCAAATCCACGCGGATGCAACGGATCATGGTGACGGTGGACGTATCATTATATGGGGGAATGACTCTGCCAGAGTGTATGGCAGCCTTAATGCGCGTGGCATTGATGGTGGGAATGGCGGTTTTGTAGAAACTTCTGCGGCTGTAGTGGATTTAAATCCAATGGTAGATGTGTCAACACCTAATGGGAATCCGGGTGTATGGTTGATTGATCCTCGTAACATCACTATCTCTAATAGCGGTAATTCTATCATTTCAGAAACAACACCTGGCTCACCGGACACCTTGTTCACGGCAACCACTAATAATTCGAATTTGCGTATAAGTAGTTTGCTTGCCGCTTTAGACAATCGAAGCGTGACTGTTGTTGTAGAAACAACAATACCAGATGGGGATACGCAGCCAGAACCGACAGGCGGTAACATTACGATTGCTGATCCTATCAATCTTAATGGTCAGGACATTAACAATCTTACTCTAACAGACCAGCAAAATGGTCATATTCCGACATTAGAGCTTCGGGCGCACCACGACATTATTATTGATGCCGCTATATTTGATAGCAATACGAATGCCACTAATTCTAATAGTCAGGACCCGGTAAATTTATTGCTGCTTGCGAACAGTAATTTTGCAGAGGTTGATAATGGTGGAGGTGACGTGGTGATCAACGCCGATATTAGTACCTCCGGCGGCTGGGTCAATGCACGCGGTGATAATATCAATATTACTACTAATGCTGATATCGATACGAGTGGCGCAGCATTTCTACAGGGTGGAAATATTGATCTGATGGCAAATACGGGTGCTGTTACAGCTCAAGTGCTAACCACTAATGGCGGTGAGGTGCTCAACAGAATAGGTACAAACGCAGGGAATATTACGATTCAAGCCAGTGGGCAAGTGACTGTCAATGGTGGGATTTCAGCGGTGGGTAGTCGAGGTAGACGGCCTAGCGGTGTTGCAAGCGTATCTGGTGGTGATGGAGGCATAGTACAAATCACGTCGGTTTCTAGCACGGTTGAAGTGGGTGCAATCGATACGACAGGAGGGGATGGCGATGCTGGTGGCGATGATCCTGCGATCAATGGCGGTAATGCGAATACGATTACTTTGACCGGCACAGAGATCATCTTAAATCAAAATATTAGCGCAGTCGGTGGTGATGGAGCGCAAGGAGGTCCACAAGGTAATGGCGCTACCGTTACCTTCAATGGCCCCACTACCCTGGCAAACGACATAACCATTGATGCCAGAGGAGCAACCCGCGGCGCCATCAATTTCAATGGCACGCTAGATGGGGCGACTGCTCGCATAGAAAACTTGACGCTCTATGGCAATGCAATCAATTTTACTGGTCTTGCAGGCAGTGGTGATCGATTGGGTGATTTACTGGTCGATGCCACCGGCGCGATGGATGCCTCCACCATCACGGCCAACTCAGTCACCATCAACCAGTCCACCCATTTTATATCTGGCACCATTGACACCTCAGGTACTGGAAACACGGGTGGCATTATTGATATCACCGCTGACCAGATCACATTGAATGACGATCTTAATGCCAGCGGCACTACTACCCATGGCGCTATTAACCTGAGGTTAAGTTCAGCGGGTAGTGTCACTCTGGCACGTACTACTGATTTCACTTCGGCAGTGACCTTAACCGGCAGTGATGGCACGGACACGCTCAATGCCGCAAATCGGCCTAATAACTGGGTACTTGCATCTGCGAATTCCACGCTGAATAGTAACTTTACCTTCTCCAATGTCGAGACGCTGATGGGCAATGCGCAGAATGATCACTTTACCTTGCCGGACAGTGGTGTTTTTTCAGGGACACTCAACGGCGGGGATGGCGTCAATGACAATGATACCGTGCAGGGCGGCGCTCAGCCGAATACCTGGAACATCACCGCTGACGGTGTGGGCACAGTGAGCAGTTTAAACGGTACCTTTAACGGCATTGAGACCCTGACCGGCGGTACTGACGTAGACACCTTTAACATCGAAAGCAATTTCACCGGGACGATTAACGGTGGACTTGATACCGGTGATATCGCCACCGATGACACCAGTCGCGACCACTTCAATTTTGAAGCAGGCATTGGTAATACCTTTAGCGGTAGGGTCAATGGTGGAAAGGGGGATGACACCTTCACCATAAATGGCACCGGCATCACCTTTGCAAATACGCTCAATGGCGGCGCAGGCAGCGGCGATACTCTGGTGGGCGCTGATGAAGCCAACTATTGGCTGGTGAGCGGTGTTAACAGTGGCGAACGCTATGCTTCTGCTAATGACCGCACCAATGTTGTTAACCCGCGGGTTAGCTTCAGTGACATTGAAAACCTCAGCGGCAACGACGACATCGATGACTTTCTGATGGGGACGACCGGATCCATCAATCAGCTCAATGGCGGCGCTGGGGTCAATACCCTCACTGCACGTGATGGCGCCAATACCTGGACGCTCTCCGATGCGGTGAACAGTCTGGAAGAGACAGCTGCCTCCACCTATGTGAATATCATTCAACAGATTGATACCCTGACCGGCGGTTCATTTGTCGATATCTTTAACATCGGTGCCGGTGCCTCCATTGATACCCTCAATGCGCTAGGCGGCGATGATCAATTCATCGTCAATGGCAGTGTCACCACGCTCAATGGCGGCGATGGTCTTGATACCATCAACGTCAATGCCGGCGGTAACGTGACCATATTAAACGGCGATGCCGATCTGGACACTATCACCATCGCCAACGGCGCAACCGTTGGAATCCTCAATGGTCAGGGCGGCAACGATCTGCTGACCGTCAATGGCACTGTCACCACGCTCAACGGTGGAGAAGGCCTCGATACCATCAACGTGAATGCTGGCGGTGACGTGACCACGTTAAACGGCGACGGCGACATCGATACCATTACCGTTCGCGGTAGCGGTGTGACCAGTCTCGGCAGTGTTGCGACACTGAATGGCGGTGCGGGTGATGATGTGATCAACATTGAAGCAGATGGCCGTGTCACCACAGCGCTGAACGGCAACGGCGGGGCAGATGCGATCACTGTTAATGCCATAGACGCGATACATTATGGTGAAGTGGCCGCGCTGAATGGTGATGCCGCTGGTGATACGATTATCGTCAATGCCAATGGCCGTGTGACTGGCGCGATCATGGGGCAGGGTGGTGGTGATGTGATTACCATTAACGGCAGGGCCGGGTCGGTGGATGGCGGCACCGCGGGTGATAGTCTCTTTATTACGGATGCCAACTCTGTCACGGGCCTGATTGATGGCGGCACAGGTGAAGATAGCCTCACTATCAGTGGCGCTGATGTCGCGATCATACTGGGGAGCGATGTTGACCGGGTGGAAACGATTACCGCTGGTGGTGGTAGCAACAGGCTCACTGCGGCTAATAACCGGAATGAGTGGCTGGTGAATGCCACAGGCAACACCGTGACGGATACTGTTACCAGTGCCGTGACCAATTTTACCAATTTCTCCGTGCTCAACGCTGGTACCGCTGGCGATGATTTTTCAATCACCGCTGCAGGCATTGCCACCATCAATGGCAATATCGGTAGTGATGAAATCACTCTCGCTAACGCGGGAATAGTCGGCACAGTAAATGGTGGCGATGGCGTTGACAGCCTGGCAATCACGAACGGCAACAACCTCTGGAAGGTCGATGTGAATGATGATGGGGAAGTGGCAAATATTGATAACCTCAGCATCAATACGCTGTTTACTGCGATCGAAACACGCATTGGTAGTATCGGGGGCACTAACAACATTGACCTCTCTGCGTTTGGTAGTGACACGATTAATTTAGTCGATTATCAGAATTTTGATCTTATTGTCGGCAGTGGAACTGGCACATTGCAAGGTGTTGATGGCTCATTACAAAATGACTGGTCGATTCAAACGGTTGCCTATAGTGGTGACGCCTCTGTCGGAGTGGATGATGGGACCGTTACCATTGGCTCCGTGACTACCCAATTCATCAATTTTATGAATCTTTCAGGGAGTGATGCGAACGACAATTTCGAGATCAAAAATGATGGCGCGCTGACCGGTACAATAGATGGCGGAGGTGGCACCAACACATTAACAGGTGCCAATGTTTCCAATACCTGGAATGTGACGGGTCCTGATGCTGGATCACTGGTCTATACAACGACAGAAACAACTCCGACCACTACCTTCTTTGATAATATTCAAACAATTACTGGTGGTGTGCTTGATGACGGGTTTAATCTGTTAGCCGCGGGTTTTGCTGGTTTGATGGCGGGTGGCGATGGCGCTGATAGCTTGATTATCGCGGCCGCGGCTGGTGATCAAACCATTGAGCTGGGTGATCGCACCAACAGCAATCTCAATGTCCACCAGGTCGAAACGATTACCGCCAATGCCGCGAGTAGCAACACCCTGATCAGCGACAGTGCTGCCACCACCAATACCTGGTCGATCAATGGCGCGCGCAGTGGCACGGTCTCGGATGGCTCGACGACCACCACGTTTAGCAATGTGAATGACGTGCGCGGTGGCGGTACGGCGAGTGATGATTTTACCTTGTCAGCGAACGGTTTTGCCGGCCTGATTGATGGCGGTGCGGGTACCGATAGCCTGATGATCAATGTGGTGGGTAATCGCACCATTGAGCTGGGTAATCGCGTGAATGCCAATCAAAATATTTTTCAGGTTGAAGATATCGCCGCCAATGCAGCGACCAGCAATACACTGGTCAGTGACAGTGATGCGACCACTAATACCTGGGCGATCAATGGCGCGCGCAGTGGCACGGTCTCGGATGGCTCGACGACTACCACGTTTAGCAATGTGAATAACGTACGCGGTGGTACCGCCGTTGATAACTTTACCCTTGTAGCCACTGATTTCACGGGCCTGATTGATGGCGGTGCCGGTACCGATAGCTTAGTGATTAGTGTGGCGGGTGACCGCATCATTGAACTGGGTAATCGCGTGAATGCCAACCAGAATGTTTTTCAGATCGAGACACTCACCGCGAATGCGCTCAGTACTAATGAATTGATTGGTGATCGTAATGCGGCGACTAATGAATGGACTATTAGTGGTGTACGTAACGGTGAGGTTTTTGATGGCTCTACCCGCACGGCTTACAGCAATATCGATCAGGTGACCGGTGGCGCGAGTGTCGATGAGTTTGATTTGGCGACGAATGATTATGTTGGCCTGATCGATGGCGGTGCCGGTACCGATAGCTTAGTGATTAGCGTGGCGGGTGACCGCATCATTGAACTGGGTAATCGCGTGAATACCAACCAGAATGTTTTTCAGATCGAGACACTCTCCGCTAACATGGCGACCAGTAACACCCTGATCAGTGACAGTGATGCGACCACTAATATCTGGGCGATCAATGGCGCGCGCAGTGGCACGGTCTCGGATGGCTCGACGACTACCACGTTTAGCAATGTGAATAACGTACGCGGTGGTACCGCCGTTGATAACTTTACCCTCGTAGCCGCTGATTTCGCAGGCCTGATTGATGGTGGTGTCGGTACCGATAGTCTGGTGATTAGCGTGGCAGGTGACCGGGTGATCGAACTGGGTAATCGTGTGAACGCCAACCAGAATGTTTTCCAGATTGAGACGCTTGCCGCGAATGAAGCGACTAGCAACACGTTGATCAGTGACAGTGGCGCCACCACCAATACCTGGGCAATCAATGGCGCGCGCAGTGGCACGGTCTCGGATGGCACGACCACCATCACGTTTAGCAATGTGAATAACGTGCGCGGTGGCGGTACGGCGAGTGATGATTTCACCTTGTCAGCGAACGGTTTTGCGGGTCTGATTGATGGCGGTGCGGGTACCGATAGCCTGATGATCAATGTGGTGGGTAATCGCACCATTGAGCTGGGTAATCGGGTGAATGCCAATCAAAATATTTTTCAGGTTGAAGATATCGCCGCCAATGCAGCGACCAGCAATACACTGGTCAGTGACAGTGATGCGACCACCAATACCTGGGGGATCAATGGCGCGCGCAGTGGCACGGTCTCGGATGGCTCGACGACTACCACGTTTAGCAATGTGAATGACGTGCGCGGTGGTACTACCACTGATAACTTTGTACTGGCGGTGGATAATTTCCTTGGCCTGATTGATGGCGGTGATGGTAGCGACAGCCTGGTGATTAGTGCCGCCGGTGATCGTACGATTGAACTGGGTGGTCGGGTGAATGCCAATCAAAATGTCTTTCAGATCGAAACGCTGACGGCGAATGCAGCGACCAGCAACACGTTGATCAGCGACAGTGATGCCACCACCAATACCTGGGCGATCAACGGCGCGCGCAGTGGCACGGTCTCGGATGGCTCGACGACCACTACGTTTAGCAATGTGAATGACGTGCGCGGTGGTGGTACGGCGAGTGATGATTTCACCTTATCAGCGAATGATTTTGCGGGCCTGATTGATGGCGGTGCCGGTACCAATAGTCTGGTGATTAGTGTGGCGGGTGACCGGATGATCGAGCTGGGCAATCGCGTGAATGCCAACCAGAATGTTTTTCAGGTTGAGGCGCTCACCGGGAATGCGCTCAGTCGTAATGAGCTGATCAGCGATAGCGACGCGGTGACTAATGAGTGGGAGATCAATGGTGCCCGTAACGGTGAAGTCTTTGATGGGTCGACACGTACGGTCTACAGCAATATCGATCAGGTGACCGGTGGCGCGAGTGTCGATGAGTTTGATTTGGCGACGAATGACTATGTTGGCCTGGTAGATGGCGGTACGGGTAGCGATAGCCTGGTGATTAGCGTGGCGGGTGATCGCATCATTGAGCTGGGTGATCGGTTGAATGACAATCAAAATGTCTTTCAGATTGAAACGTTGACGGCGAATGTGGCGACTAGCAACACCTTGATCAGCGACAGTGCTGCCACCACCAATACCTGGGCGATCAATGGCGCGCGCAGTGGCACGGTCTCGGATGGCTCGACGACCACTACGTTTAGCAATGTGAATAACCTGCGCGGTGGCGGTACGGCGAGTGATGATTTCACCTTATCAGCGAATGATTTTGCGGGCCTGATTGATGGCGGTGCGGGTACCGATAGCTTAGTGATTAGCGTGGCGGGTGGGCGCACCATTGAGCTGGGTGATCGCGTGAATGCCAATCAGAATGTTTTTCAGGTTGAAGATATCGCCGCCAATGCAGCGACCCGCAACACCTTGATCAGTGACAGTGATGCGACCACCAATACCTGGGAAATCAATGGCGCACGCAGTGGTGAGGTCTCGGATGGAACGGCGACCACCACGTTTAGCAATGTGAATAACGTGCGCGGTGGCGGTACGGCGAGTGATGATTTCACCTTGTCAGCGAATAACTTTGCAGGCCTGATTGATGGCGGTGCGGGTACCGATAGCTTAGTGATTAGCGTGGCGGGTGATCGTACGATTGAGCTGGGTAATCGCGCGAATACGAACCAGAATGTTTTTCGGATCGAGACACTCACCGCGAATGCGCTCAGTACTAATGAATTGATTGGTGATCGTAATGCGGCGACTAATGAATGGACGATTAGTGGCGCCCGTAACGGTGATGTTTCTGATGGATTTACCAGTACTGCTTATAGCAATATCGATCAGGTGACCGGTGGTTCGAGGGCCGATAATTTTGATTTGGCGACAAATGATTATGCCGGTGTGATCCATGGTGGTGGTGGCAGTGATGAACTCATTATTTCCGTAAGTGGTAATCAAAGGGTTGAGATTGGTAATCGAAATAATGGCAATGTGAATGTGTTTCAGGTCGAAACAATTATTGCTAACGAAACAGCAATCATAAATGAGTTGATAAGGGATAGTAGTGCTACGACTTCAACCTGGGCAATTAATGGTAGCGGCACGGGTACGTTAAATGATGGTAGTAATAATGTCACCTTCAGTCACTTTACTGATTTAACAGGTGCTGGTGGTAGCGATAATTTCACCATAACGGGTGATGAGACTGCCGGTGTTGCGGGTGTGATTGATGGTATGGGCGGCAACGATACATTGAACGTGATCGCAAGCGGTGATCGAGTGATTGCGATAGGCGACCGAAGTGGCGGTGCGTTGGCGGATGGGCGTCAATACGTGTATCGCCTGGAAACGGTGACTGCCAATAATGCTGCGGATAATGAGCTGGTCAGTGATCGTAGTGCGACGGCGAATAGCTGGATTGTCACGTCGACAAATTCAGGCTCGGTTGCTGGAAGCGTTAATCCTGTCTCCTTTAATAACTTTGCTACCTTGAGTGAAGGTGGGGCCTCTGGAAATTTTACAGTGAACACGGGTGCCGGTGTTGATGTGATTAATGGTGGCAATGGAAGCGACACCTTCACCCTGTTTGGCAGCGTTGGCTCCTTAAATGCGGGTGATGAAAATGACATGGTCACATTAAATAATGGCGGCTCGATTTCGACGCTTTTTGCGGGTGATGGTAGAGACACGATCACATTAAATAGTGGTGGTTCGATTACCGTGCTGAATGGCGGCAATGGTAATGATACGGTGACGCTGAATACAGGTAGCTCGGTTGATGAGGTGAATGGCAATGATGGTGAGGACCGTTTTTTCATCACCGGAAATCTTTCTAATGCTATTTTCAATGGCGGAGCGGGCAATGATGACTTCTCTGTACAAGACCCAACTTCAAACGAGATATTTGTTTCCAATGTTCGGTTAAATGGTGATGGTGGTGATGATAGTTTTGTTGTGGGGGCATTGACCACCGCGACTGGTCAGGAGTCATCGCTTACGATTACTGGCGGTGAAAATTCCGATTCTCTCGGTTCTACGCTGCCCGGTTTTGAACTCACGTTGGGCGATAGCGGACTTGTTGAGGGTGTGACAGCCAGCGAGATTGAGGAAGTTTCTGCTGCCGATGGTATTTTGAATGCGCGCAATGGCACCACGACCACCTGGAATATTACCGGTCAAAATTCAGGTCATATAGCAGATACTGGAGCAGGTGGTAGCGAAGCTGAAAGCCTGACGTTTACCGGGTTTGTTGAGTTAAACGGTGGTGATGGCGTTGATACCTTTAATGTCAGTGATAATGGCTCTGTTGCGGGCACTATCTCTGGTGGCGATAGCGCTGATGCGCTGAATATCAATCTGGATGGTCGTACACAGACTGGGCAGATTATGTTTGATGGCGGCGATGATGATGATGTGATAACTCTGTCTGGCTCTGCTAACAACGAGACCTATACGCCCGGTTTGAATTTTGGAGCACATGATCAGTTGGCTTACGAAAGCAATGGGGTGGCGCTGGCGGTGAATTATCGAGCGGTTGAGACAGTCACTAATGAGGTTGTGGCCACTAACCTGACCGTTAACGGTAGCGGCAACTCAGATGTAGTACGTTTGGGTAATAGTGTGTTTGGCGCAAACTCAGGCCTGGTTGATGTGAGTTATATTGCGGGCAATAAAACCAATATCACCGTGCGTGCGTTGGGGCAAAGTGATCTTAGCCTAACTGATGCTATTACGATTGCTGGCGATTTGAGGATTACGGCAGACGTAGTGGGTAGTGTCGATCCAATAACAGCTAATCGTCTGATACTGGATGGCGTTAATCAGGCGGGCAGTGAGACGAATGGTTTGATGACCGATGTCAGTGGCCTGAGTGTGGTCAACCATAGTGGCCAGGTTTTTGTCGTTGAGCAGGATACTGTGTCGCAAGACGGTATTGATTTCACTGAAGTCTCTAGCACCGGGGGAATGGTCAGCGTATCAACGATAGCGGGTTCGATCACCAGTGATGCGGCCTTGAGCACAGGCGGTGGTTTTCGTTTGGATGCCGCTGACGATATTATCTTGAATGGTAACAGCCAGTTCTCAGGCGAGACCACATTCGATGCAGGCGGCAGTATTGATTTGACTGGCAACAATCAGTTTGCTTCGACAACATTAAATGCAGCAGATCGAATTGACTTTAACGGTAACAATTCCTTTTCTGGTAACACGACTTTAAGCGCTGTCAACACGATTGCGTCAACCGGTGCGAATGTTATTGCTGCCCCCATGTCGATGAATGCCACTAATATTAGCCTGACCGGTAATAATGAAATATCTGGAGCCGTAACGTTAAATGGTGAAGCGGTTGAAGTGAATAACCGTTTGGCAACAAACCTTGCCAGTGTGACAGCGAATGATTTAACGATTGATTCACTTGGCAGCATTATCGGCACAGGTGCGATTGTGGTGAGCAATGGCAGTGCTACTGGTTTAGCTAACCTAAGGTCATCAACAGGCAGCATTACTTTGAATAACGCCGATAATAACTTTGACGTTGTGAACATGCACGCGGCGAACGATGCGAGTTTGACCGAGTCGGATGTGGTAACCATCACCGACACCGCAGTGGGTGGCGCACTCAATGTGACATCTGCTGGTGATATGAGTGTGGGTGATATCAGTGCTGCAAATATCAATCTTCGTGCTAGCAATGGTGCAATCATCGATTCAGCCAGTGCGTTATCAGCAAGCTCGGTGACGCTTGCTGCCGCCAACGGTATTGGCGGTGGTGCTATCAACCATGTGGCGGGTAGTGAGGGCTTCACTAATCTTGACACTTCAGGGGCGATTAATACACGCACTGCGACACTGAGCGCGATCAATACGACTGGTGGCACGGTGAATATTAATAATAGTGGCGATGTCAGTGTGCATGATCTGCGTAACCGTGGTGATATTATTCTGAGTAATGCAGGTGATATCTCGTTGCAAGTGACACAGCATGAGAGGGAGTTAGTTGGTGCAATTGATGCTAACTACGGTGGTGATGTCTCTTCTTCTGTGTATCCGGGTAGCGTTGCGATTCTGAATGACAGCGCGAGTTCAGTGACGAGAAATGGCGCAGGGATAGTCGGGGCCGACATTACTGCGCAGAGTCTTTTTGTTAATGGCGTGACCAACTTTGGTACTAACGAGGCGCCCATTCGGTTGAGGGTTAATGATCAATTCACGCTCATTGCCAGCCGAGGTGTTGTGCAATATTTTGGCGGTAATCCGCGTAATATCACCACCAGTGCTGACTTAATTGAAAGTGATGCCTCTAGAAACCTGGGTGGCCAGCAGATAGTTAACATTGATTCACTGGCGAGTATTGATCCTGCCGTTTTTTCAGAGGTTAGAAACTACAACTATGGTGATACCGCAGTACGTTTACCAGCGGATCAAAATACGAGTGGTGAGGCTGATGAGGATGACGACGAGGAAGAGGATGAGGATGAGGGCGAGGAAACTGCAGAGGAAGAGGTGTGATGTTCCTTTAAGTAGCGGAGGCGTTAATTAACGAGCGCTGCTTTTGCAGGTGATAGGGAGGCTGAATAAGGTGCTAAGTGATGATCGACGGGTCGCTAGTGATTATGACATGTTAAGATAAGGTTTGACCCCTTGATTTTTTGACCAAAATCCGCGCGACTAAAAGAGAGCATCTAAAAAAGCGTATCTGATGAATAATTACTACGAATACAAAATAAAAAACGGCGACACACTTTCTGGCATTATACAGAGCATGTTTGGTTGCGTGCAGAACGACACCCGCTATGCTGAAACAGTCAAACACCTTCTCGCACTGAATCCCCAAATAAAAAACCTGGATCGAATCCGGTCGGGGGATATGCTGCGCCTGGGCGTACTGCCATCCACTCCTCCGCCAACTGCCCGCATCGCCAAAACCGCAGGCCCCGGCCAAATCAAAACACCCCCTTTTATCACACAAGCAGTCCATCCCAGCGATATAGATAACTTCTGGGCATTGGCCTGGCTTGAGCATAATGCCAATTATTTAACCATCCCGGGTGGGATTGCGATGGGCGCATCAGGAAATTTGCTTAGCCCTGGCAATGTCAACCTCATTAACGAAGTCAGCGACCATTACGCAGACTATAAATCCGACCGCATTACAAAACCACAATATGATTACCGGCGCAAACTGGCATTAGACAAACTTAAAGCCAACATAGGGCCGTTTGAAAAGATGATGTTCGGTAAAAATACCACGCATCAAAGCATTCGCATCGCCCGATCAGGCGGTATTCCTGCCACGGCACATATCGCCAAACATGCTGACAGGCTAAAAAACATCGCGGCAATCAGCAAAACCGGCGGCATTGTGCTGGCGGGTGTTGGATTAACCGCCGCCTGTATGCAAATAGCCAATGCAACCAATGCACAGGAGAAAAATGAGATATTTGTGGAGACCATTATGAGCACGGCAGCGGGAACCCTCTCAGGCTACGCGGTCGGTTTGTTTTTGATTTCCAACCCGATTGGCTGGGGAGCCGCAATTGTTCTGGCCGTTGGAAGCGTAGCCACAAGTTATGCGTTCGGAAAATTTACACGTTATGGTTATACGATATCAGGGACAAAAATTGACTTTGTTTCTGGTACAGGCACTGACAGGCTATGTAACTAATTGACATGACTCCATTTATTGAAATTCTGCTCTGGATCTTCTTTGGAACGGCATTCGGCCTGATGGCAAATCTTTTATTAGCTTTTACTATGCACTTTTTAATGCCCCGCAAGGTACTGGAGACCTACTTCAAAGAACCTTATTTTGGCGCTGGGGAAATTGCCATGCTTACGGGGTTTCCTTTGGGTTACATGAGAACGGCAATGTTCATGGGGATTTTGGGGTTTCCTGCCAGCGGAAAAAAAAGGGGGGTAGAGGATGCCTATAAACTAGCGCCTGCGTGGTATTGCAAAATATCAAAATACTCAACCGCTTTTTTTGTCATTATCTTTCCTGTGTTTATGTTGTCTGGTGGAATTGGGTATTTTTACATGCTTATTTACGAATGAGTGTGTTTGCATTGAAGGATCAAGCGATGTTTCGGCGCCTGCAGATATCGCCAAACATGCTGATAGGCTAAAAAACATCGCCGCGATCAGCAAAAGCGGCGGCATTGTGCTGGGGGGCGTTGGCTTAACCGCCGCCTGTATGCAGATAGGTAATACAAGCGATGTTCAGGAGAAAAATGAGATATTTGTGGAGACCATTATGAGCACGGCAGCGGGAGTTGGCTTAGGTTATGCGGTTGGTCTGTTTTTGATTTCCAATCCCATTGGCTGGGGAAGCGCAATTGTTCTGGCCGTCGGCAGCACGGCAGCAAGCTATGCGTTCGGGAAAGGTGTGCGTTATGGTTATACAATATCAGGGACAAAAATTGACTTTGTTTCTGGTACAGGCACTGGCAGGCTATGTAAATAATTGACATGACGCCATTCATCGAAATACTGCTCTGGATTTGCTTCGTCACGGCACTCGGCCTGATGGCAAATCTTTTATTAATTTTTATTATGCATGTTTTAATGCCCCGCAAGGTGCTGAAAACCTACTTTAAAGAACCCCATTTTAGCCAAACAGAAATTACCATGTTTACCGGGTTTCCTTTTGGTTACATGAGAACAGCCATGTTTATGCGGGCTTTAGGGTTCCCTTCCAGTGGAAAAAGAAGGGGGGTAGAAAATGCCTATAAAATAGCGCCTGCGTGGTATTGCAAAGTATCAAAATACTCAATTATTTTTTTTGTCATTAACTTTCCAGTATTGATATTATCTGGTGTATTGTTATATTTGCATATGTTGATGTATGGGTAAAATCGTTCGCATCGCGCGGTCAGGCGGCATTCCGGCCACGGCCCATATCACCAAACATGCCGACAGGCTAAAAAACATCGCCATTACGTTTGCCATCGGAGCAAAATACGAGTGGTGAGGATGACGAGGATGAGGGCGAGGAAACTGCAGAGGAAGAGGTATGATGTTCCTTTAAGTAGCGGCGGCGTTAATTAACAAGCGCTGCTTTATCTATTTCATGAATTGCATTTTAAAGTGATGAATCGATGCTGAATTAATTGGCATTGCTGATTGTTTTGGTCTGGACAGTAATAACGATAATGACAATAAAAAACAAAATTTCGTTGATAGTTTTGATGTTTGCTGCCTCTAGCACTGTAGTCAATGCAGGTTTTCTGGAGATGCCAGACATCGAGCAATTTGGTAGTGCTGAGGAAAAAACCATGTTGCGAGATATGGATGTGCCGCCGTTAAAAGATCGCTCGCCCGATCCGACTGCGGGGCCGAGACTCTCTGTTTCAGAGTTTAGAATTCAGGGGCTGGTTGAATACCCTGAATTAGGGATTACCCATCAAGCGCTGGCAGAGCTGGTGGAAGGGATTCGCTTTGAACTGATGGGTGAAGGGCAGCTGTTGGAATCGGGGTACACCGTTGATGAGCTGGGTGAGCTGTCTGACCTGCTTTCTGATATCGAAGAAGAGACGGTCGATCGTCACGTTACCCCGCTGGAGGTGCAGAAACTGGTCTGGTTGATTCGTGGGCAGCGTGGTAAACGAGGGGTTACTCTTGGCCAGATTGAAACCGTTGCGCATGAGATTACCCGTTTTTATCGACAGCGAGGTTTTGTGCTTGCTAAGGCCTATATCCCTAAACAGCGTGTGCGTGATGGGGTTGTGAATTTGACCTTGTTGCTGGGGATGCTTGGTGAGGTTGCGGTTAATGGTAATGAGCTTTACCACACTGACACATTGAATGCGGTATTTGATGGGCTGCTAGAGAAGCCGGTTACCAATAAGATGATTGAAGAGAGTCTGTTTGTGATCAGTGATTTTCCGGGTTTGACTGTCGATGGCTATTTTGAACCGGGTGCGCAGGTGGGCGATACGCGTCTGAATATTAATGTGAAAAATGAGCGTCGTTATATGGGCCATGTACGAGTCGATAATCATGGCACTGACGAGGCTGGCCTGTATCGTTTTTATACTGACCTTCAGTTTAACAACACCCTGGGCTTGGCGGACTATATACGTGCCAGCGTGCTGCAGGCGACATCGCCTGATAATACGACTTACTGGCAGTTCGCTTATGACAGTAATTTTTTCAGCCCTCGTTTTCGCGTCGGCGTAGAGTCGTCTCGTAATCAGTTTGTTGTTGATCGAACTCAGGTGGCCGATCTTGAATTGAATGGTGAAGTCGATGTGCTTGCTTTTAATGGCCGTTATATTCAGCGCCGTGGCCGCACACGAAATAGTAGCTATGAGTTGCGCTCTGAGTCGATTAAATCTGATTTACAGATTGGTGATATCCCGGATATTAATAACGGCTTTGATGAAGAGTTGACCCATTTGTCATTCAAATATAGTTTCGATTTCCTGGACGATGAGAACAAGCGGCTGCATGATGGCAGTATAAAATATACAAAGGGAAGTTTCGACTTTGGTGCCAGCTCAGCACAGGATGAGGATTACCATATTTTGTCGCTAGACTACACCTTGCTCTCTTTTCTTAAAGTGCCGTTTACTGATAGTGAGTCGCGCCTGCTCTATCGCTCAAGCTTGCAGTACGCTGGCACCAATCTGTCAAAAATTGCGCGCTTTTCATTGGCAGGGCCAACGCGTGCGCGGGGTTTTACGCCTAGTTTTTTTACGGCGGATAATGCGTTTTACTTTGGCGCAGACTGGATATTTAATAGCCCCGATTTTTTGAACTTTAACATCGGCGATGTCAGCTTTGATGAATTCATAAGGCCGGTGCTTTTTGTCGATATTGGTATTGGCCAGCAATACGCTTTGTTAGCGGGTGAGAGTGATGTGACGGGTAAATTGGCCGATGTGGGGTTTGGTTTGCAGTTCTCTCATAGTGATAATTTTAGTGGGAATCTGCAATTTGGCTTTCCGGTGTATGATGAATTTTCAGAAGCTGGCACCCAGCCTGAAGTGGATAGTTTAAGAATGATTTTTGACCTTCAGTATGGGTTTTAGTGGGAACAGTAAATTGTGCTCTATTGCGCCTGGATACTCCACTAAAACAGTATGGGATCATTCGGGTTTATCGTACTACAGGTTGGTTGAGAGCGATGTAAACAGTGTGTTTTAAATGAAATAAATGTTGTTGTGAGTTGTGTTGATGGTGGTCTAAATTTGTTGTAGGATGAGGTGGTTTTTAGGGTTTCCTTATATTACAGAATCGAAATAAGTCTATATAGTTAAGAGGGCATGAGAAATGGCAATATATTTAGAGTTTGATGGGATTGGTGGTGATGTGACTGCTGAAGGTTACGCTGGACAGGTGAAAATCGAGTCAGCTTCTTTTTCTGTTTCACGTGAAGTGTCAATGGAAGCGGGTAATATGTCTAATCGTGAATCTGGCAAGCCACGTTTTTCTGAGGTGAATCTGGGGAAAAGCGCTGACAGCTCTTCTTCTGCTTTTTTTAAGTCATCGATTTTGGGTGCGTCAGGTAAAAAAGCAATTCTTCATTTTGTTCAGACGGGCGATAATGATGTGCTGAAAGAGTTCATCTCGTATGAGCTCGAAAATTGTATTGTGAGCAGCTTTAGCTTTTCAGCTGACGGTGACCAACTGCCATACGAATCCATTTCGTTGAGCTTTTCCAAGTGTACTATTTCGTATACAGGGCACGATCTGGCTAATAAAGGCGGTGGTCCAAGCCGTTTTGGTTATGATGTGTCTGCAGGTAAAGCGGCGTAACACCTTGCGATTGCAGTGCCGCTCGGTTTGGGCGGCACTGTTTTATTGTCAGGCTACAGGCAAGGCTGTCCGAGAGGCGGATGCGTTAATACTCTAATCTCGGATAAGGGGGCTAAGTAAAATGAGTGGTTTTACCCAGGACAGTCGACTAATCGCTGTTGAAACGCCGTTGGGAAAAGATGTGCTGTTACTGACATCGTTTGATGGTGTTGAATCTGTATCATCCCCTTTTCAGTTCCAGTTGACGGTGCTGTCAACTAATTTAGAAATTTCCCCAGAAACAATTATCGGTAAGCAAATTACCGTGAAAATCCAGAATGAACACGGCCGGGTGTTTAACGGTTTTGTGCAGCAGTTTTCATTTGGTGAGGTGGATGATAGCGGGTTGCGTGAATATCGCCTCACGATGGTGTCATGGCTCTGGTTTTTGTCTCGAACCGAAGGCCGCCGCATTTTTCAGAATAAAAACACTAAAGATATTGTGAGCCAGATATTTTCTGATCTGGGCTTTAGCGACTTTGATTTTCGTGCCGCAGGTGGAGAGCTGCGTGAGTACTGCGTTCAATATGGTGAGAGTGATCTGCAGTATGTTTCCAGATTGCTGGAGGAGGAGGGCTATGCTTACTATTTTTCCCATGAAGATAATAAACATACGCTAATCATCGTCGATAAAGTTAATGCATATGATGAGTGTGTTGAAACCAGTTTGACTTACTCAAAAGGTACCGCGCTAGCGTCTCAAATCCTTAATTGGGAGCATTCTTATGAATTTAGAAAGGGCGCGTGGATTTTAAACGACTATAACTTCAAAGAGCCTAATAAAAGCTTAATTGCCGAGCGCAATTCGAAAAGCAATTATGCCAATAGTGATAAATTTAAACACTATGATTATCCGGGGTTGTATGAGGCTGGCCTGGGTGCAGATCTTGTTAAAGTTCGTATGGATGCTGAAGAAGTGGCAATGAATACGATACACGGGTCGAGTAACTGCAGCACCTTCTATGCGGGTGGCTCTTTTGCGATTGATAAGCATGAGGCTAAGAGCGAAAAAGGCAGCTATATTTTGCTTGAGGTGCATCATCAGGCCCATGAAGGGAGTTATTTTACGGGTGCTACAGGTAGCGCAAGTTACAGTAATGACTTTAGCTGTATTCCAGCTGAGGTGCATTTTAGACCGCTGCAAACGCATCAGCGTCCAGTGATGAGAGGGCCGCAGTCAGCCATGGTGACCGGGCCTGCCGGCGAAGAGGTTTACATTGATGAGTTTGGTCGAATCAAGGTGCAGTTTATCTGGGATCGCGATGGTGAAAAGGATGAAAACAGCTCCTGCTTTTTGCGTGTGATGCAGTCCTGGGCGGGTAATGGCTGGGGGAGTTCGTTTATTCCTCGTATCGGTCATGAAGTGATTGTCTCTTTTCTGGATGGTGACCCTGACCGGCCGATTGTGACGGGTGCCGTTTACAATGGCGTGAATAAACCGCCTTATAGTTCAAAAACGCAGAGCGGTATTAAGACACACTCAACCAAGAGTGGTAGTGCTGCGAACTATAATGAATTGCGCTTTGAAGATAAAAAAGGCTCGGAACAGGTCTATGTGCATGCCGAGAAAGACCTCGATACGATGGTCGAGAATAATGAGACCTTAACGGTTGATAATGATCGTACCAAAACGGTTAAGCACGATGAGAACTCAACGATTGAAAATGACCGCAATAAGACGGTTAATAACAATCAGACTGAGACCATTGCAAAGAATAAAACTATCGATGTAGGCAATGATCACACTGAAAGCATAGCAAAGAATAAAACCATCGATGTCGGTAAGGATCACACTGAGTCTGTGGCTGGGAATATGAGCATCACGATTAATAAAGACCTGAAGGAATCTGTGGAAGGTCAGTACATTGAAAGCGTGACAAAGGATTATGCACTACAGGCAAAAACCATCACAATGCAGGCGGATGAGAAGATCACGATTAAAACAGGTGCCGCGCAGATTGTGATGAAAAGTAATGGTGATATCACTATCAGTGGTAAAGGTATCAACATCAAAGGGTCCGCTAATGTGGTGGTTAAAGGAAGTAAAGTGATCACCAATTAATGGTGTTAAATTATGAATTATAAGGCACCTGAAACCATTCAAGTTGAGGAAGCATCATCCACTGCGGCGGTGATCGCTCCTGGTGAGATTATCGTTGGAACACTGGTTAGCATTGATGATCAGGGGCGATTGCTTGTCGACTTTCCAGGGAATCCAGCTGAAGGCGCTTTGGTGGCGATTACCACGCTAGAACTGAATCAGCAGAACCTTGGGCGGCAGGTTGCGTTATTGTTTGTTAATGGTGATCTTCATCAGCCGGTCGTCATGGGGATGATTCATAGCCCTCTGCAGGCGATGCTGGACAATTTTGATCAGGCTGCGCATCAGAGTGACGAGGGCGTTGCGATCGAAAGTGATCTGAGTGTTGATGATGTTGAGGTGAATGGCAAACGCGTGGTGTTTGAGGCTCAGGATGAAATGGTCTTTAAGTGTGGTGAGTCGAGTATCACGCTGACTAAATCGGGCAAGGTGCTCATCCGTGGAAAGTATTTGCTAAATCGATCAAGCGGTGTCAATCGCATCATGGGTGGTTCGGTGCAGGTTAATTAAGCCCTCGCATTATGTTACAGCTCCATAACAGCACTCCTTTCGCGGCCAGTATGGCTATGTTCCCCGATGAAAAAGCGGTTGATACACTCTATTTGATGGTCAGGGCATCGTTTAACATCGGTGCTCAGTGGACGCTTGCCGAGGAGCAATCGCCTCCGCTTGAGGCTGATGAATACTGGGGGGAGCCGGGTGAATCGAGTGTTAAGTATGGCTCTGATTATCATCCTGGCAAGCTCAGTAGCGATATCGTTATGCTGGGTGACGCGTGCGCACCTGATGGCAAAGAGGTCCGCGAACTTGATGTGAGCTTAAGCATTGGACTGGCCAAAAAAAATATCCGTATCTTTGGTGACCGGGAGTGGCAAGGTGGGCGTATTAGCGCTGCTCAGCCATTCACCACAATGCCGCTGATATATGAGAAGGCATTTGGTGGTGCTCACATTATTAATGATGTGATCGCTGCTGCTGATGAACGTAATCCGGTGGGGTGTGGTTTTTCAGGTGGACGTAAGGTAGCAGAGATGGAAGGTGAGCCGCTACCGAACCTGGAGGATCCCAGTGACCTTATTACACGCTTTGATCAGCAGCCAGTACCGGCCTGTTTTGGTGTGGTCGCACCGTACTGGTCATCGCGCTCTCAATATGCGGGCACTTATGATGAACCCTGGCAAACTAGTCGAGCGCCCTATTTACCGAAGGATTTTGATAAGCGTTTCTTTAATACCGCACACCCGGATTTGATTTATCCTGGTTTTCTAAAGGGTGGCGAGCCGGTCTCTATTACGCATATGCACCCGGCGGGTACGATTAATTTTGAGCTGCCCTATATTAAATTAAATGCTGAGGTCGCTGTCGCGGGTGAGATCAGGCGACCAGCGTTTAATCTGGAGACGTTGGTGATAGAGCCGAATCAATTAAAGCTTGGTATGGTATGGCGAGCTGCTGTTGGGTGTGATAAGCAGGTGCTGAAGATTGGCGATATAAAAATCGGCCTGACAAGATGAGTAAAGCATACGCGAATAGACGATGGGGCAAGCGACCATTATCTAATGGACGCAGCATTTAAAGGTGAGTGTGAATTCATGATGTATTCTTTTGGTATGAAGTTTGAAGGAAAGGATGTCTGCCGCCTCGGTGACCCTTTATGGCATAACAAGAAAAATATTGTGAGTTGACCAGGTAGCGAGATGGCAGATCGGCCTATGACAAATTTGCAGAGTCGCCATGCCGCTTATAAAGATATTTATGAGCAATACGCTAACGACGCCTCCTTTTTATGGTTGCTGCGTTCCATTTCGGTTGATCAACCACATTTCGATGCGCGTGATATTCTTGAATTAGAACAGCGGTTAGCCGCGCAACTTGATGGTTTGATGACTTCTGTTGATATTGGCTGGCAGGTCTGTGAAGCGGCCCTTGAGTTGCAGGAGGCTGGGGAAGTATTTACTGCAATGGTAGTTGCGATGCGCAGTCACGAAAGCAGAAAGATTCAGCAAGCGGTAGAAGTTGCGCTGCAACATGAACTTGCGATGCCGGGGCTAGTTTCTGCGATGGGCTGGTTATCCGATGAAATTACCATCCCCTGGATTGGTCGGTTTCTTAATGGTAAAGAGATGGCGCATAAGTACCTGGGGATCGCGAGTTGTAGTGTGCGTCGCCATGATCCGGGTGAGCTACTATCGACCATTTTACAGCGAAGTGATTGCCAGCAGCATGAGCTGCTTTATACGCGAGCACTGCGTTTAGTGGGTGAACTGCGCCGCCAGGACTGCATGCCCGCGCTTCATGTTGCGATGAATGCAGAGCATGAAGGTGTGAGATTCTGGGCAAACTGGTCTGCTGTGTTATTAGGCGATCGGGGCAATATCGATTACTTCAAGTCGCTTATTTTTAAATCTGGCCCGAGTCAAACTCAAGCCATTCAGGTGGCGTTCCGAATCATGCCGGTCGAGCAGGCTCGTCAATGGATATCGCAATTGTCAGAAGATGAAGAGCAGGTGCGAGCGGTTATCATCGCCACTGGTGTGTTGGGTGATCCTCATGCCGTTAACTGGTTAATCAGTAAAATGGCAGATGCCGCATTAGCGAAGCTTGCGGCTGAGTCATTTAGTTATATTACGGGTATGGATCTTGAAAAGCAGAAGTTGACGATGGCATCTCCTGATGGCAATGCGCTTATGCCAAATGATGATGCGGGCGATGATAATATTGCTTTGGATGACGATGAAAACCTGCCTTATCCCGATGCTGAGAAAGTGTCAGCTATCTGGCGTGGGCAAGGGCAAAACTATATCGTCGGGCGACGCTATTTTATGGGGCAACCCGTTGCAACAGCGATATTGAACGAAACCCTGGCTGGTGGCAATCAGCGCCAACGTCATGCCGCTGCATTAGAGTTAGCGTTGAATGAGGATCAGGTACAGCTGCCTAATACTCGAGCAAGGATTTTTGTTACATGAGTGATAAACCCAGAGTGTATGTTGCTGGCGTTGGCTAGTGGCAGCTATTGGGGTGAATGCTGAGGTGATGGCGGTTGCAGTGAAGGCTGGAACTAATATTTTGATACTCACTACGCGGGCTCATGCCTGGATGTTTATGTTTTTTATTGTCTTCTCAGCTAAATAAACTTGATTCCATCGGGAATAAATTTGTAACCACACCGTTGTCTCTGCATGAACCCACATGTGAGCAAATAGATGAGCCATCGTATTGGTATTTTCAAAACAGAGCAGATGCTTCTATGTTTAGCGATTGTCTGTTTAGTTGTCGCGTTGCCTGTTGAGGCGCAACGACTTAAGTATCAGGATGATGGCATAGAGTTGTGGGCGCAGTTGTCTCTTTCATCTCAAATGGCGACCTTCAACACTGATATATCATCTCGTGATGTCGATACCTGGCGTAATGATGCTTCGCTGCGATTTAATGGTGAATGGGTGAGTGACGATGCGCTGATCTATGGGCTACGGGTTGAGTATGACTCGGACACACATAAGGCGGAGGAGTTACAGCGAGATGAAATCTACGCCTATTTTGTCGCTGACTTTGGGCGAGTGGAGTTAGGTGAGCAAGATGGGCCGGCGGATCGACTTTCTTTTCATGCACCAATTATTGGACTGGGACAGATCCGAGGTGATTTTGCCCGCTATGCTGGACGGCAGGCGTTGCTTTCGGCGTATGATACTAGTGATGCGATAAAGCTTATTTATCTTTCGCCGCCGATGCATGGTCTACGATATGGTCTCTCTTATGCGCCCGAACGTACGGCTAATTTAGATGCGCGACGTGCGCGTGATCGTACGCAGCAAAATCATGCAATCGAGTTGGGTGTGCAGTACCAGCGACCAGTGGGTGACTGGATTGGAGGCTTAAGTGGTGGCTACGTAACGGCTAATGCAGATGCCATTACTGAGCGTGAAGACATTAATTCATGGAGTTTTGGTGGTGAATTAAAACGAGGTCGTTTCACTTTTGGTAGTGCTTATGTATGGCGTGGGGATAGTAATTTGCGTAGCAAAAACTATGATCAGGAAGAGATTAACCTTGGTCTTTTGTGGCGCGGACGAAAGTGGAGGGCGGCCATCTCCCGTGCGAGAACCACCTCATCACGACGCAATTATGATTTGATTGGTGTGGGTGTATTGGTGAAGCTAAATGCCTGGATTAACTGGCGTGCTGATCTTGTCAGGTACGATGAACTTACGGCGTCGGACGGAAAGCAAGATGCTACCGTGCTACTTGCTGAGCTGGAGTTAAAGATATAGTTCTCATTTTGAGTTTGAACTTCGTTGTTGTGGTCGAAGGAGTCTATGGTTGATTTTTAGATGACCAAAGAAGGCGCTCCGTGTTATGAGAGGTGGAGCGACGAAGAAATTCCACTGTTTTATAATTCTTATGGCCTTGAGGCTCTTGTCCTAAAGAGTTTTCACTACCAGTCCATCACGCTTTACTCGCAACGACAGGCAATGTAATTAATCAACGCTTCCCAGCTCTTTAGTAATTGTCAGTGATTGATTGAATGTTACACGGTTGGTTTAATGTTGTTGGTGACAGTTATTTTTTATTAGAATATTTTTAGAAGAGCGGAATAAAATAAAAATAGGCGCGTTGTATAAGTCGTAAATTAATTAAACAGCACTTAACAACATGGAGAAGCGTCATGATGACCGTTATTGAAAGTAGTCGTATCCACAGAGCTAAACGTGCTTTTGTTACCCGCAATGTTGAACCAGACCACTTGCGTTTGCTGCAAAGTTCACCAGACAGTATCAATAGTGGTGATCTTGTCCTGGCACGTGTTGCCAGGGTGGGGCAGCATAAAGCATTAGAATTAACCACTGGTCGTCGTTCTGGAATGCATGAGGGAGACGAAATATTAGTGGCTTTTGGTAATCGTTATGCGCCAGATCAATACGAAGCGATTATTCCCAGTGAAATGGAACCATGTGATCTGGTGGCGGCCGGTGGCATTGCATCGCGAGCATTAAGCTGGAGCACAAGGGTGAGCGTGCCCACGAGTATTGAACCGATTGGGCTGGTTTGTGGTGCGGATGGTGATGTGATTAATCTTTCGCAATATACGGTTGAAGAGCGGGTGACTGCGGAGCTGCCTAAGGTGATCGCCGTGGCGGGTAGTAGCATGAACGCTGGTAAGACAACAGTGGTCGCTAATCTTGTTCGTGGGCTGACGCGTCAGGGTTATCGTGTTGGTGCGGTAAAGATTACCGGTACTGGCGCGGGGGGTGACTTATGGAAGATGCGTGACGCGGGCGCGATTGCAGCCGTGGATTTTACCGATGCTGGGATGGCAAGCACTTTTAATGTGCCACTTTCTCGCTTATATGATGCCGCGACTCACTTGTGTTCTCATCTGGCTTCAATGCAGTGTGATGTGATTGTGATGGAGATTGCGGACGGTATTTATCAGCACGAAAGCGCGGGTTTAATTCAAAGCCCTTTAATGCAGAACTTGATCAGTGCCTATGTTTTTGCTGCGGATGGCTCTACGGGGGCTGCCGCGGGAGTCTCATGGTTGCAACGTTTTGGCCTGGTATTAGGCGTTGGCGGTAAGGTGACGGCATCGCCATTGGCAAGCCGTGAAGCGGAGTCGGTAACTGGGCTTTCATGTTACACCTCTTCGCAGTTAGCAATCGGTGAGGTTGCCAGGGGGTGGTTGGAGATGCTTGAGACGGATCAGTTAAGTGAAGCTTTATGACGCTACCTGCATTACTGGCTGGACGGAGAAAACAGTGGTTTCTCCGTCTGGTTGGATTATCGATGATAGAGGCGTTGGCACTGTTTGCAGTGGCAATGTTATTTCGAGAGTTATTGATTGCTCTGGATACCATTGAGGCAATCGATTTACCTTTTTATATACCATCATCACTTGCTTTATGCGCGTTGTTGATTGCATTGACTCACTGGGGGGCTAACAGTAATGCTGAGCGCCTCGGAATGGACTACAGTAATGTGTTGCGACTGGCGCTGTTACGCAGCAGTGTTAAGGCGACACGGGGATTGAAGCCGCAGCGTCTCGGTACCAGTATGGCGCGCATGATGGGCGACCTGAATGCGGTGCGTGAATGGGTCTCACAAGGATTAGTGACAGCGGTGATTGCGAGTGCGAGTTTGCTTGCCAGCTTTGCGGGATTGGCTGCGATTGATGTGCAATTGGCACAGCAACTGGCGGTGGTTAGTCTGGTGGTGCTGTTCTTGTTCACTCCGTTAGTTGCAATTCGCCTGCATCGTCTGGCAAAAGAGTTGCGCCGCTTGCGTGGGCGACTCTCATCTCGACTGGCGGACCTTGTGTTGTCAACGGCTACGGTGGCTTATTTGGGGCGTTACCGCAGCGAGGCGCGGCGCGTCGATCGCTATAATCAGGCGCTCTTTCTTGCGAGTGTCAGGCGCGCCAGAACCTTGAGTCTGTTGACTGCGTTGGCGGTGATGGTGGTGCCTGCTTCGATTGCATGGGTGAGTGTGTTGCTGGCACAGGGACATCCACTATCGATGCAAAAACCGGGTTCATGGACAACATTGCTATTTACCATTTCACTGCTATCGGTATCGTTGTTGGGTTTAGTGAGAAGTGCGGATCAACTGGTAAATTATGTGATTGCGCGGCGACGCCTATTGCAGCTGATGCGGGCGGCGAATGAAGTGGCGGCAGTGAAAAAAGGGCGTCAGAAATTACCGTTAGCACGAGCGGTTTCGATTGATATTAAATCATTATCTAATCCGGCAATTGATTGCAGCGTACCACTGCATGTGGCTGAAGGTGAGGTGGTGGCATTGGTTGGGGTGTCGGGTTCTGGTAAATCTCAGTTGTTGCGTGCGCTATTACGCACTAGTGATGATGTGGGTGAGGTGCTGTTAGCGGGGGTCCGTTTGAGTGACCTTGCACCGCTATCATTGCGCCGCAGTGTGCAGTGGGTGACACCGGCGCTGCCATTAATGCGTGCTTCATTACGGCGGAATCTACGTTATGCAGCTCGTATTAAAGCGCCGCATTTGCAGCGTATTAGCCAATTATGCGGTCTGGAGGCTGCTGAATTTGATACGCCTGGCCGCCTGGGTTGTGATGAGGCTGATGCCGCATTATCGTCATCAATGGCCGCGCGAGTTCGTCTGGCCAGAGCGCTGGCGACACGTCCGGGTTTGTTATTAATTGATGACGCTGCTTTTCTGTATGATCCTGCTGCTCGGCAGGCCTTACTAAATGTTAAAAAATCATGCGATGTCACGTTGGTGATTGCAACGCCCAGTGTGTCATGTGTGACTGAATTCAAGCCAGATGTTGTGTGGCATTTAAGCACTGACAGTGACTCACCAGCGGGAATAAGTAGTGTGCTTTGCCAGGAAGCGTTTACTCATAATACACGACCATGCATGGTTCCTGTTAAGGCCAGCCTTGCTGGATAAGAGCCTGTTCTTCGTTTAGGTCAAAAGCAACGCCATCCCATAGTGTATCCAGTACGGCATCTAGTGCGGCCTGGCTGTAGCCAGCGGCGGGTTGATATTGCTGGCTGCCAGTTGGCCGATTACCGGCGGCTAGCAAAATTTCAGTGTTCCAGTAGCCATCCTGTTTACAGGCGACGCCGATGGAGACTTTGCTGTCGGTGTTAATCTGAAATTCACGGCAGTGGCGGCCGTCGTTAGCCTGAAAACTCATGATCGGCTGGATAATGTCTCCGTTACCAGCCGCAAAATGTTGTTGGCTGGTTGTTTGCTCTAAGGCAACATAGAGTGGGTTTTGTGCGACAATTAATCCCGCGTCCGCTTGCGTTAGGCTATGATTGTTACTTGTATCCTCGGTGAACTGCTGACCAAGTAAGCCGCCAATGACCAGTGCGATCGAGGCGGCAGCTGCCATCGGTAAATAGCCCTTGTTTCGATTATGCTGGGGTAGCGCGACGACATCAGCCGTCGTTTTCTGAGTGGCACCTTGCCAGACAGCATCTTCCAAATGACGTGGCAGTGACTCACTTAGCACCTGTTGAAAGGCGCGTGCTATCACTGGGTCATCGGATGATAACTGCTCGGCGCGTGCAGCCAGGGCAGTGTTCTCATTGATCGCCTGTTCAATCAGCAGACTCTGCGCTTCAGATAGCGTGCCCTGTAAGAAGGCGATGAGTGTTTCGTCATCAATCTGTTGATGCTGCGTCATTGTTCACCTCCAGGCTGTAGTTGTTGTGCCAATGTTTTACGTGCTCTTGCAACACGACTCATCACGGTGCCGATTGGAATATCGACGATTGCAGCGGCCTCTTTGTACGAAAGCCCTTCTACCAGCACGAGCCCGACCAGGCTGCGTTGTTCTTCTGGCAGTGCCGTGATCGCAATCTCTACTTTACGAATCATTAATTCGTTTTCTGTCGTTTGGCGGCCATCTTCACTGCTTAGTTCAGGCAGGTCATCAATGGATGCGCTGGTATCACGTCGCTGGTTAGCGCGACATTGATCGATCCACAGATTTTGTGTGATCCGAAATAGCCAGCTGTCGAGGCGCGTACCGCGTTGCCAGCTATCTAATTTCTTTAATGCCCGTTCGATCGCGCCCTGCACCAAATCATCGCTATCATGCAGATTGCCGGTAAGCGTAAGGCCGAAACGACGTAAGCGCGGTATTAAGGTGACGATCTCGCGCCTGAGCTGCTGTTCATCCGCATTCATGGGTGTGTCTGTATAACGATGGGAGTAGAGGTTTATTCCAGATGAATGAAAAACATTTGAGCATCAACGATTGAAAAGGGAATAAACTGATTACGAGTCCGTTGTAAAAGTACATGAAAGCCGTTTCACTGAAATTCGATGAGTATGGCACCATACCACAAGTGCACAGGGTTGAGGAGCGAGATGAAAAGATTAACGATTGTGATGTTGTTGCTTGGCATCATGGGTGGTGCAGGTCAGTTGCTCATTGCTGAATCAGATAACCCTTTTCGTGCTTTTTTGTTTATCGCAGAGGTAAATGCAGATGAGGACGATGATGACGACGGTGACGACGGTGACGACGGTGACGACGGTGACGACGGTGACGACGGTGACGACGGTGACGATGATGACGGGCTTGATGATGAGCTGGATGATGATTTTGCGGTGGACAGCGATGACGATATTGGCATCGATGATGTGAGTGATATGGTTGAGGTTAGCGAAGCGACGGATGGAGCTGGTAGCCCTGGTGGACGTGGGGATGATGACGATGAAGACTGGGGTGGTGATGTTGAGCTGACATTCGAAGCGGGGGATGACAGTGTTGATGGGCTGGATCAGGCACTAGATCATCAGGGCTATATTGTGAGAACAGCTGAGATTCTTGCGATTAATGCCGAAGATACCTCGCTTGAGTTGATTGAGGCGCTGGGCTTTGCGGTACTGCGTCAACAAAACCTGGCTGCGCTTAGTATTAGCCTGGCGGTGATCGAAACGCCTGCGGGCGTTTCAGTGCGCGATGCGATTAAGCAGTTACGGGAGCATGACTCACAGGCGCTGTATGAATTTAATCATCTTTACAGTGCGATGCGTGCTGAGGATGATCTTATGCGGGCGGAATCCTTGTCGAACGTTGCTGCACAGAATGCAGCTGAAATAGTGATTGGATTGATCGATACGGCTGTCGCGACCGAGCACAGGGCGCTGCGTAATAGTGATGTGATTAGTCGTCGTTTTGTTGATGGAAGCGCGTTGCCGATGGTGCATGGCACCAGCATCGCCTCGCTGTTGGTTGGTGAGTCTAAGGATTTCCAGAGCCTGCTCCCTGGCGCGACGCTGTACAGCGCGGCTGTATTTGGTCGGCACTCTTCAGGGCGCATTAGCGCAAGTGCTGATAGCCTGGCGGCGGCACTTAACTGGTTAGTCAAGGAAGAGGTGGCGGTGATTAATATGAGCCTCGCTGGCCCGCCAAATGTGCTATTGGAGATGGCGGTGAGAAAAAGCCTCGGGCTAGGCCATGCGGTGGTGGCTGCGGTGGGCAATGATGGCCCGGCCGCACCACCACTCTATCCCGCGGCTTATCCGGGGGTGGTGGCTGTTACGGCGGTTGATGCGAAGCAGCGTGTCTATCGGCGGGCGAACCGTGGTGATTATGTGGATTTCTCTGCGCTGGGGGTCAATGTTCGTGCGGCAGATCAGCAAGATCGTGTGGGTTTGTTTAGTGGTACGTCGTATGCGGTGCCTGTGGTCAGTGCAATGCTGGCACGTCGTTTGATAATCCCCGATGTGGTACAGCAACAGGCAGCTTTAGTTCAGCTGCAACAGCAGGCGACAGATATCGGCCTGGGTGGGCGTGATTCAATATTTGGTTATGGTTTGCTGAGTGATAGTCGGCATGACGATTAGGCAGTTGTGCGGTATACAGCTGGGGTTGCTGTTTATTTTTTCTGTTGTTGCGCTTGATTTATCAGCAGGTGAAGGTGTTGTTGATAGTGAATCATTGGTCATACTGCCGCAGTATCAACCCGGCGAAACGTTTTTATTTAGCAATAAGCGAGTTGAGCGTGTCGAAAAAGTAACGGGTGATTTAGTGGTATTTTCTTCCCGAAGGGGGCACCGCTATGTGCGACATCGTAATGTTGTGTTACCCATAATGGAATGGGCGATGGTAGGAAAAAGCGCTAAACGGACAGTGTATGGTGACGCTGAAAGTCTCTGGCCTCTAGCTGTGGGTAAGCAGGCAGGTTTTCGGGTGTTAACCACGATTCACGATGAAGAAAAAAAGCGTGATATCAGGAATGTTGCGTTATGGCAATGTCATGTTACTGCATTCGAGATGATTGATGTTACCGCTGGTCAGTTCAGTAGCTATCGGATTATTTGCGATCATTACTCTGAACACAGTATGCGTATTTTGAATCGTTATACCTGGCACTACTCCCCCGCAGTGAACCATTATGTGCGACGAGCAGTAAAAAGTTTTTTGACGGGAGATAGCCATCAAATCGAATTAATCGCGACACTGCCAGCCGCTAAAAGTAATGCGTTGCGTGTGAAGGCATTACAGGATGCGCTTAAACCTTAGATAGCGGTAAAAGTCCATTTGGCCAGGTATGTGCCTGTAAATGCTACTAAAGTGAGGCTGAGTCACCTCAGTATTTATGTGAAATAGCAGATATAATAGATATCTGTGTGTTTTAATCGGAAATGCGCCTTTCAGGGGTGTTCCTAATGGTTTTTAAAGGTCTGTTGTATGAGTCGTAGCACATCTTTCTCTCGTATTGGTGCCTCATTGGTACTGGTGTTTTCTTCGGCTGCTTTATGCGCGGCTGAGGATGAGCCGACATTTTTAGATAGTGTCTCAAAGGACGCTGCATTGACTAATGCCAATTGGTCTATTGAAGAACAAACGCTCTTTTTAGCCTGGCGCAGTGCTGCATCAGCGGGCCTTGTTAATAACGAATTTGGTGTGGGTACTCAGGCAGATGATACCCGCAGTGTCGCATTGGGTGATCTTGATAATGATGGTGATCTTGATGTGGTTGCTGGCAATCATTCTGTGACGAATGTGAAGAGTATGGTTTATTTAAACAATGGTGATGGTACTTTTGCTTCCCCAGTAGAATTAGGCGTGAATGCAACGCGTAGTGTTGTGCTGGGTGATGTGGATGGTGATGGTGACCTGGATATCGCAATGGGTAACTATAATGAGCGTAATAAACTTTATCTGAATAATGGCAGTGGTGTTTTTCCAGTCAACGGAGTGGATATCGGTTTGGATACTGATGCTACCCGCAGTATTAGTCTTGGCGATGTGGATGGTGATGGTGATCTCGATTTAGTGACCGGAACGGATCATACCTCTCAGCCTAATAAACGCTATCTGAATAATGGTAATGGTGTTTTTGGCATCGGTTGGCCTATAGGTTTTGCTGAGAATGTAACAAGCAGTACTATTCTGGTTGATGTTGATAGTGATGGCGACCTTGATTTGGCAATTGCAAATAGTAGTTTAACTGTCGCTAATAAGCTTTACAAAAACGATGGCGCTGGAAATTTTATTGCGGGTGTTCGGAATATAGGTTCGCTTAACCAATTGACAGAGAGTCTTGCGGCGGGGGATGTAGATAATGACGGTGATATAGACTTTATTTCGGGCAATAATGGTTCGGTGAATCGCCTGCATAAGGCTGATGGTGATAATTTCGCTTCCAATGACCTTGAGATTGGTGGTGGTGAAAATGATGACACGACCAGTGTGTCACTAGCTGATACTGATAACGATGGTGATCTCGAACTTATTGTTGGGAATATGTTTGGGTACACGAAGCGCTATATCAATGATGGTGATGGTGGCTTTGCGAATGTGGGTGAAGTTATTTGGAATGGCTCTGCGGCGGCTAGCTCATATCGCACGTACAGCACTGCATTGGGTGATATGGACGGTGACGGCGATATTGATATTGTTACTGGAGAAGATTCGGCGATCAATAAGTTGTACTTGAATACGGCAGGCGGTGGCGGTTTTGCGGCCACAGGCACAGCCATCGCATCGGAAACCGATAACACCCTGGCGGTCGTTTTGGGTGACGTTGACGGGGTGAATGGTATCGACCTGGTCGCGGGCAATGCAGGGCAGACCAATAAACTGTATTTGAACGATGGTTCGGGTGGGTTTCCTGAGATGGGTATTGATATTGGGTCGACGACTGATGTTACTTATAGTCTGGCGCTTGCTGATGTGGATGGTGATAGTCGTCTCGATCTGATTGCCGGTAACTGGGGCACGACCAATAAGCTTTATTTGAATGCTGTTGATACGCTATTTTCCTTAGCTGGGGGTGATGGTGATGGTAGTGCCATTGGTAGTGAGGAGGATGTAACGACCAGCATCGCTGTGGGTGATGTAGATGGTCTCAACGGTTTAGATTTGGTGGTGGGCAACTGGGGGCAGGAAAATAAGCTCTATCTTCATGATGGCGCTGGAGGGTTCTCTCCGGCTACAAATATCAGCACTGAAACAGATAATACCACCAGCATTGCGCTAGTGGATGTGAACGGGGTCGATCGAGTTGACCTGGTCATTGGAAACAGTTTGCAGGTGAATAGATACTATCTGAATAATGGGAGCGGTGCTTTTGGTGCGGCTATCAATATCGGTTCTGAGGAGGACGATACGCGTAGTGTTGTTTCTGGGGATGTGAATGGTGCTGGTGGCCCTGATCTGATTTTTGGCAACAGCAACGAAGTCAATAGACTCTACTTAAATAATGGCAGTGGTGGTTTTCCTACCGTAACACCTGTAGGGACGGAGCAGGATGTCACCACCAGTGTGTTACTTTTTGATGTCGATGATGATGGCGACCTTGATCTGTTAACCGGTAATGATGGTACCCCCAATAAGCGTTATCTGAATGATGGCTCCGGCGGCTTTAGTGCGGTGGGTGCGCCGTTGAATCCTGGCAGCATTGTCTCGACGCGGGCGCTGGCGGTGGGTGATCTGGATGGTTTGACTGATGATAATAATACTGATGTTGACCTGGTGGCGGCTGAGTATGGTGTGACGAATAAGGTGTACAGAAACAGACTTTACCAGACGCACCTTGGCCGAGTGATCTCGAACAAAATCAATACCACTGAAACCAATTTTCGCGGTGTCTTTTTATCAGCGACGACCAAAGTTAATCTGACTGCGACATACAATACAAGGATCGACTATTACCTTTCCAATAACGGCGGTGCCAAATGGTACCAGGTGCAATCTGATAAACTTTTTTCTTTTCCGCAAGCCGGTAGTGATCTGCGTTGGAAGGCCGAGCTGCATTCGCTGTCGCCGATTAGAACACCAGTGTTGAGTGATGTGACTGTTGAAATTAATATCCCGCCAGTAATTGAGGGTGATGACACTCGACAGGTGAATGTAGCGGGTGGTGAAACGGCTGTGACGACGGTGGTGGCGACTGATGAGGATGGGGCCGTTTTGAACTATGGCATTGATGGTGGTGATGATGCGGGGAAATTTGAAATAGATCTTGAATCTGGCGTGCTGGCTTTTGTTGTTGCCCCTGATTTTTCTGCGCCGACGGATAGCAATGGCGATAATGTTTATCACGTGCGTGTGATAGTAGAAGATAGTGGTGCAGGGAACCCGACCGATACTCAGGATATTTTTGTGACGGTGACTGAACCGGTGGTGCCCTGGATCGACGATGGTGGTGGTGCGAACTCAATCTGGTGTCTGAGTCTGTTGACGCTGCTTTGTTTAAATCGTAAGCGTAGCGAGCCGCGTTACTAGCTAAGCGTATGCAATGCAATGCCAGGCTGCGTGGTAATAACATCGCCCCTGCAAAGTTCGCTGTAGAGTCCGTGAAAGAACTCAATTTCATGATCTATTGAATGTTCTCAGTTGTCTTTATATTAGGGTGCCTCTGATTAATTACATTGTATGTCATTGCGAGCGAAGCGTGATGGACTAGCAGCCCAAATCCTTTAGGGCGGCAATCTCGACGCTATAAGAATCATCGAGTGATGAGATTGCTTCGTCGCTGCGCTTCTCGCAATGACAATTAATCAGAGGCTCCTTAGATCACAATCTACTTCGCTCAGAATTAATCAGAGATACCTTAGGTTGGATAGTGTTGTCTGATGTGTGTAAAAGATAACAGCGACCGAGGTTATTACTTTATTGTGGATTTGCATATTTACACTTTAGATTGCTCTAATATGCTAATTTTTATTTCGACCTTGAGTGGGATTAAAAGAGATTAACGTGGATAGTGTTGTCAACTATGTGCAATTGACTGGGCGAATTGCCACCTCGGGGCAGCCGCGACGTGAGCAGTTCATTGACATTGCGAAAGAAAGCTATGTGGCGGTTATTAATCTGGCAATGGTAGATTCGAACCATGCGGTGCATGATGAAGCTGCTATCGTGACTGGTTTGCGAGTTCGCTATTACCATATCCCTGTGCCGTTTGACGCGCCCAATGTGGATCAGTTGCGTGAATTCCTGAGCGTAATGAGGTCGCTTGAGGGTCAGAAAGTGTGGGTGCATTGTGTGCGCAACTGGCGTGCATCGGTATTTATGTATCACTATCTACGTCATGAAAAAGGGGTGTCGTTGGCGGCTGCATGTTCACCGATGTTTGATGAATGGCTGCCGTTGATGAGTGATGCCTGGCAGGCTTTTCTGGTTTTGACACCAGATGAGATTGCTCTTTGAGATGACCTTTGTTTGTGTCTTGTTCGTGTGCTTGGCCTGTTTCTTATTAAGGTTCGCTTAAGCTTATCTGTTAAGGGGCCTCTTAACTCAATGGTTCATATAGCGTCGAGATTGCTGCCCTGACGGATTTGGGCTGCTAGTTCATCATGCTCTGCTCACAAAGAGAGGTAAGTCAATGAATCAGCGATTCCTTCATAATAGTGGCTGTCTATCGCTTGTTTGATTGCTTAACTTTAAAAGCGGCGGGGCAGTGATGATTTTTTTAAAGTTAGTTGTTTGGATAGAAATGCGGTGTTTTCATTGAGGGCGCATGAAGGTAAGTGTTACTTAATTGAAAATGGTTTGATGGGTTAGACCGCCTGCAATATAGATCGTAATTCAGAGTGAAATGATCGGGTTATTGATTTTCACATTTTTCGTTAGGTTCTGGTATATTGCCCGCTCACGATGGTTTTCTAACGGCTGAACGAGCGCTGAGATTTATGGTGCAATAATCGTTAAGTGCGGCGAATGAGAAATGCAAAACCAGAGGTTTTGCATGGAATACGTTAACTGGAAATAATAGTGACCCAGAGAATGATGGGCAGAAGAATTTATTTATTGTTGTTTAACAATGGGTTGTATTGGTTTTTGGTAGGCTGATAGTCAATCAGAACCATTTAAAGCCTTGTGGTATTGATAATTGCAAATGTGGGGTATTCAAACTATCGATTTGTATTGATGGTGTAATCACAATACTCTTCATCCCACAGATTTGTAACCGTTTCGATTAACGAATGTAGGAGAATAAAATGGCCAAGTATGATTCCGGCGTAAAAGAATATCGCGATCTTTATTGGACTCCTGATTATGTGCCTTTAGACACTGACCTATTGGCGTGTTTCAAGGTAGTTGGGCAGGCTGGCGTACCGCGTGAAGAAGTTGCTGCTGCGGTAGCTGCTGAATCTTCAACGGGTACTTGGTCGACCGTATGGTCAGAACTGCTGACCGATCTTGAGTTCTACAAAGGTCGTACGTACCGCATTGAAGATGTTCCTGGTGATAAAGACGCTTTCTATGCTTTCATCGCTTATCCTCTGGATCTGTTCGAAGAAGGTTCAGTTGTTAACGTACTGACCTCTTTGGTTGGTAACGTATTCGGCTTTAAAGCCCTGCGTACTCTTCGTCTGGAAGATATTCGCTTCCCAATGGCATTCATTAAAACTTGTGGTGGCCCGCCAGCTGGTATCCAGCTTGAGCGTGATCGTTTGAACAAGTATGGCCGTCCATTACTGGGTTGTACTATCAAACCTAAACTAGGTCTGTCTGCTAAAAACTACGGTCGTTCTGTTTATGAATGTCTGCGTGGTGGTCTGGATCTGACTAAAGATGATGAGAACATTAACTCTCAGCCTTTTATGCGCTGGCGTGATCGTTGGGACTTCGTTGCTGATGCTATCCATAAAGCAGAGCGTGAAACTGGTGAGCGTAAAGGTCACTATCTTAACGTTACCGCAGCAACTCCAGAAGAAATGTACAAGCGCGCTGAATACGCAAAAGAATTGGGCATGCCAATCATCATGCATGATTTCTTGACGGGTGGTTTTACTGCTAATACGGGTCTTGCTAACTGGTGTCGTGAAAACGGCATGCTTCTGCATATCCATCGTGCAATGCACGCGGTAATCGATCGTAACCCACATCACGGTATTCACTTCCGCGTGTTAGCCAAGTGTCTTCGTCTGTCTGGTGGTGATCAACTTCACACGGGTACTGTTGTCGGTAAGCTGGAAGGTGATCGCCAATCTACTCTGGGCTTCGTTGATCAGTTGCGTGAGTCTTTCGTTCCTGAAGATCGTTCGCGTGGTGTGTTCTTCGACCAGGACTGGGGTTCAATGCCTGGTGTATTCGCAGTCGCTTCTGGTGGTATCCATGTATGGCACATGCCTGCACTGCTGAACATCTTTGGTGATGACTCTTGTCTGCAGTTCGGTGGCGGTACTCAGGGTCACCCATGGGGTAATGCTGCAGGTGCATGTGCAAACCGTGTTGCGCTTGAAGCGTGTGTTAAAGCGCGTAACGAAGGGCGTGAACTGGAGCGTGAAGGTAAAGACATCCTGACAGAAGCGGCACAACACAGCCCTGAGCTGGCGCTTGCCATGGAAACCTGGAAAGAAATCGTGTTTGAATTTGATACTGTTGACAAGCTGGACGTTGCCTAATTACAGGCTGTCGTGATCAACGTTTCGAAAACTTATTTAAAGAGGAAAAGTCATGTCTGTAACAGGTGATTATCAAACTAAAAATACGCTGGAAACTTTCGGTTTCCTGCCACCGCTTACTCAGCAAGAAGTTTACGCGCAAATCAACTACATGTTGGCACAGGGCCTGACACCAGGTATTGAGCACGAAGCGCCAGAAAATGCTATGGATCATTACTGGACCATGTGGAAACTTCCATTCTTCGGTGAAACTGATCTGAATAATGTGGTGGCTGAGCTGGAATCTTGCCGCAGTCAGTATCCTGATCACAATATCCGTTTGACAGGCTACGATAACTACACCCAATCTCAGGGCGTAAACTTCGTAGTATTCAAAGCGCAAGGTTCTGCTCGCGCTTGGTAAATGGGTGATCTCGGTGCGGGAGTGATCCCGCACCGAATCTGATTCTAGTTTTAAGAACGGATGGGAAATAATATGGCAAGTCAACAGCAAACTGGTCGTGCTGCCTCTATAGCGCGCCGACAAATGCAAGTGAATGGTAAGACTCGTTCAGCTGCTGCTTCTGCGCCTACCCGTCAGCCTAACAGAAGGGAGCGTAAGCCGATTCCAGTTGCGAATCCTACGCCAACAGCTACACAAGCTGCTGCTCCTGTAGCGCCAGGCTTTGTTGCTCCTACGAGCATGCCTAAGCCAAAACCCGCCAAAAAGAGTCCTTCGCGTCTGCGTCGTGAATCTTTGGCAGGTCGTGGCAAACTGGCAGATAAAAGCAAAGATCGTCAGCGTACTCAGGATATGCTTCGTACCGCTAAAAAAGTGATTGATGCGAAGAAAGGCGACTGTGGTTGTGGTGGTCCATGCTGTGACGAAGCAGAGGCTAAGACCACTGCTCCAGTATCACGTGTGAGTGCGTCTGCTTCTAAGGGCGGTAAGGCTGTAAAGAGAAGGCGTGTTGTAAGTGCTAGTGACACAGGTCGTATGCAGTCTCGAGCGCGTCGTACGGCAATGTCTGGTCGTGGTAAGGCTGGTTTAGAAGCGCATGGCAAAGGCAATTCATCTGCTTCGCTGGCACGTCAGGCTAACCCTGAAATTTCAGCGCGTGATCTTGCACGAGTCGTTCGCGAGACACGTAGTAAGAACGGTGGTCGAGGTTGTGTTGCTACTGCAACAGTTGCTCGCCGTCCTCGCAATGCAGCTGATGCGAAAGCGAAAGCTGTCAGTGGTACTAAGGTTGGACATACTGAGAAGCTGACAGGTGATGAAGCGGGTCTTTGTCACGCTGGTGTTACCGGTACTAACTATATGTCTGCTGAAGTCTTTGATAACTTCTGTCAAGGTGAGGCTCCTAGAGCACCACTAAAAGTTGAAGCTACAAGCACCTTAAGTGGTGGTCATGTCACGAGTGGTGGCAAGGTTGGCGGTTCAACGGTGATGACGGGTATTGAAGCGGGTAGTTGTCGTAACGTAACAGGCACTGAGTATCTGGGGCGTGAAGAGTTTGCGAAATGTGATACAGCACCTGCTGCACCTGCAGCCAAGGTGAGTACCTCTCTGACGCAACGTGGCCTTACGGTTTCTGGCCCTAAAGCCAGTCGTTCCGATAGCGTCACAGGCAATCGCAAAGGTACTTGTGAGGCAGTAACGGGTACGCCTTACTCTGGTCAGGAAGAATTTGTATCTTTCTGTGCGCCAGAAGAGCAACGTAAAAACCGTATGCGTACTCTGATGCCTCAGCGTGCGCCGGGAGCAGGCAAAGATATTAGTGGTCTGCAACCAGGTTTGAGCGGTAATCATCTAACAGGAACCTCTAGTGGTGCTTGTCAGGCTGTTAGCGGTACTCCTTACGTTGCTTCATCTGAAATGAGTAGTATTTGCGCAGCTTCGCCTGCAGCTAAAGGTGAGTCTGATTTTCCTCAGGTAATTGCAGATGGTGCTTTTAGTGTCATGCCAACTGTTGCGCCTGCTCCTGAAGTAGCTACAGCTGCTTCAATCAGTGCAGGCTCGGTAACGGGTGGTTACGAAGGTGAAGGTTCTGTTACAGGCGCTTTCTCTATGGGTAAAGGCAAAGTAACAGGTACAGAACAGTCTCGCTTCGGCGGTCGTTCTAACAATGTTGTTGCGATGGAACCTAAAGTAGAAAAGGTTGAGACAGCTTCACGCGTAACTGGTGAAGGTATTGAAACGGATCTAAACATCACAGGTGATGATTGGGATCGTGGAGATCATGTGACGGGTACAGAAGGTGTTTCTGCACGTCGCAATCCAACACGTCGTGGCCCGTTGAGTGCCATGCCGGATGTAGCTGCCAAGCGTGAGCCTCAGGTGGTACGCGAATCAGCTAACGTAACCGGTGGTAGTGGCGGTTCTCTAGGTGTATCAGCCATCACTGTTTCTGGTGGTGCACGCGGCTAATAAGCCTTGCGTAGTTGTAAAGAAGTCATTGGTGCTGGGAACACAGTTAACTGTGTTCCCAAATCCAAAATGTTTTAATTGAATTGGAATTTTATAGACTTTAAGAATATGTTGGTAGGCAGACAAAAAAGAGCAGGGCAACTGGGGCAGACGCGATCAAATCGTGTTCGTACTGCTGCAGATGTTGCACGTCGCCAACGTTCCGGAGCGGGAAATGTTGCGCGTATGCATACACGTTCGCACCCGTTAACGCATACTGCTGAAAATGCCCGCCTCCATGCTTATGAAAGTCGTAGTAAAGCGGCCTTCGACAAAATCGAGCCGGTATTAAAAGAGATTGCCCAATATCAGCACGACAGTAATTTTACCACCAAGGCTCAAGAGCTTGGTCGAATGCTATTAAACCTGGAATTACCAAAGCATTTGTTGGAAAACACCTGGATAGCACCATTAGATATGGGCAAGTTATACGCCTGGTGTGTATTTGAAACCTTCCAGCAATTTGCAGATGAGTTTTATGGTGAAAAACCATTAACACAAGAAAGTGATGCCGGTTTTCAACGTTTTATTGAAAGTTGCGGGTTTCACACGTTGGATTTTTCTCCTTGTGCAGATGGCCGTTTGGCGCACACGATTAGTTACGTGTTGCGTTTGCCGTATAAGGGTGTGCGCCGTAAGTCTTATGCTGGTGCGATGTTTGATGTGGACGACAGTCTGCAAAAATGGGTAGAAGTGGAATACAAGCGCCTGAGTGAGTCAGTACCCAATAGTGCTTCTGAGCCTACTCGCTATCTTAAGGCGGCGGTTTACCACTACAGTAGTAGCCTGCCTGATGTTGAGGGCTGTGCCGCCCACGGCAGTGACGCGTTTAAAGCAGCTGAAGGCGCGATGTCACGTTTGTTGGCGTTCCAGCAAGGGGTACAAAATAGTTTTTGTTGTGGTGCTTCGATAGATTTGATGTTGATTGGTATTGATACCGACAATGACGCGATACGTATTCACTGTCCGGATGCAAACGGCAATCCCGACGGTGAAAACTATATCGATGCGCAAGAAGTTTATGATGCCACACGCCATACTAATTCAAGTGAAGGCGAACGCATTATTAGTGAACTAATTGAACAAAAGAACCCCGCACCTGGCAGTGCGTATAACGAAGGCCTGATGAAATTCATGGCGCGTTTACTTTTGAATAATATTTCACAGATTGATTATGTACGTAACTACTTTAAAGGTTGCTACAGCGATATCGGCCACCAGGAAAGATTTATCGGTATGGGGGTTGGTTTTGAAGAAGTTCAACTACGCAATTTGACGTATTTTGCTTACCTGAAAACCGTTGAGCAAAACGGAAGAGATGTAGATGTAGGAATAAAGATTTTTACGGGTTTAAATATAAGGCGTGGCTTGCCCGCACCGGTAGTGATTCGTTATGACTATCACGGAAATGTGCCAGGTGCTCGTGAGCGTGCTGTTGCAAAAGTTAAGTGTTTGCAACAAGCCATGACAACGCGTTTTCCTGAACAAACCCAGCAGGGCTTGATACATACAATGTTGGTTGTACGTGACTGCTGGGCTGATAACAGTATTGAAGTAGTCGGTGGTTCGACACAGCCGAGCGTAGTAGGGGATGCACACTAATGAAAATTTTTCAGGTGGAAAAACCACTGGTGGCAACCAACCGTATCGAAGGCATGTTGCATAAGCACCTGCAAGTTGTGCGTGACGGAAAAACTGTGATGGTGGCTGTAGACTCCGTTGGTGCGGCACCAGGCGATTGGGTGATTTGTGTGGGTAGTTCTGCGGCACGTGAGGCAGCAGGCTCCAAAGAGTATCCGTCAGACTTAACTATCGTTGGTATTATTGACGACTGGGAAGGGGATTAAGGGATGGAAATTTTGCAGGTGGTTGGACCTATGGTCTGTACTCACCGCCATCCGGGTTTAGAAACAATGCCACTGAGGATTTTGCAAGATACCAACGGTAAAAAGCAGGTTGCAGTGGATACGATAGGCTGTAAACCGGGAAATTGGGTTTTCACTATCAGCGGTTCAGCGGCAAGGCTGGCCCTGGGTAAGGAAAGGAAGGTGATTCTGACGGACCTTACGGTTGGCGGAATTATTGACTTCTGGGAAGAAAACGAATCAAAAGTCTCTTCGTAAATCAGGCAACTGGTGACGAAGAGCAAGTGAATTAACGACAAACTAACTGGAGATATAAAATGGCAAATGAATACGGTATTGCTTTAGGCATGATTGAGACTCGTGGTTTGGTTCCAGCCATTGAAGCAGCAGATGCAATGACCAAATCAGCAGAAGTACGCTTGATCGGTCGTGAGTTTGTCGGCGGTGGTTATGTGACCATTTTGGTTCGTGGCGAAACAGGCGCAGTAAACGCAGCCGTTCGCGCTGGTGCTGATGCATGTGAGCGTGTTGGTGACGGACTTGTTGCTGCACATATCATCGCGCGTCCACACAAAGAAGTTGAACCTGTATTGACAATGAGCAGCGATTTAAACCGCACTCTGTAATTTAATTTTAACTTAATCCATAGAGGAGAATTATCATGGCAAATGACACATACGGTATCGCACTAGGAATGATTGAAACTCGTGGTCTGGTTCCTGCAATCGAAGCAGCAGACGCAATGACCAAAGCGGCAGAAGTACGCTTGATCGGTCGTGAATTTGTTGGTGGCGGTTACGTGACCATCCTGGTTCGCGGCGAAACAGGTGCAGTAAACGCAGCCGTTCGTGCTGGTGCGGATGCATGTGAGCGTGTTGGTGATGGACTTGTTGCTGCACATATCATTGCACGTCCACACAAAGAAGTTGAGCCTGTTTTAGGCAGCGCTTAATTCGATAAGAGTTTGGGTGTAGTGTGAACGACTGTTTGTCGCTACACCCAGCTCGATTCGTTAAGTAGTAGGCAGCGTAGTAGATGACACAAGATCCAGTAATACTTGGATACCTGGGACGAGCATTAAGTTTTGAACTTTCCGCCGTTCAACAGTATCTTTCTTTGGGTCGGTTGCTGACACTCCGTGGCTTGCCGCAAGCCGGAGATAAATTCCGTCTTGAGGCGCAAGAAGAGATGGAACATGCAGAGCGGATTATCGGTCGTATGCTGGCCGTAGGTGTGGCGCCGTCTGCAAGTAGTTTGAGGCCAGCCCGCCTCGATGGATCACTGTCCGAGTTGATTCAACACACCGTTAATCTAGAGACAGAAATTGTCAACTTTTATGCTCAGGCCGTGCAGTATTGTCAGCGCGCGCAGGACCATGAAAACCGAATTTTTTTTGAAGTGTTGCTCAAAGAAGAGCAGCAGCATGCTAGCGGCATTGATGCCTGGTGGCAGGAAATTGCGGGCAGTCAATTGCCGGCAGAGAAATAAGACGGGAGACACTGTATGAGTGATAACTGGAAAGTTCGCAAACGCCCGGCACGCCTGGAGCGCCGCTTTGAGTTTGAAAGTTATGACGATACCCGTGATTTCCTCGATCTCGCGGCAGAATTAGCCGAGCGAGAAGATTACTACCCTGATATGAGTTTTGGGCGAACCCACGTATCGATAACACTTAAATCTGAAGAAGAAGAGAGTGAAGTTAATGAAAATATTAAGCGTTATGCAGAAATGTTAGATGAGTTAGCACCATCAGCGTCACGCACTATCGACGTTGATTAGACCCTGCACGTATTTAATTAGGAGTAAGAATGATGAATTTAAACAAAAAGAAACAGGCTGCTGTTGAAAATGAAAAAACGACAGCAGAGGCAATAACACCAACAGCTACGCCTAAAGCTGCACCTAAAGCGGCTAAAAAAGCACCTGCCCGTGCGAAAAAAGCACAGGAAAAAACAGCACAGGAAAAAACAGCTGCACCTGCTTTTGCATCTCGCCGAGTATGGCCTGACTGATTACGATTAAGTAACGCTAATAAGTATCAAACCACATTAAATACTAACGTTTGTGAGAACCATTCACGCTTAGCGTGGCTGGGGCATCGAATGCTTGGTGATGAGTAACTGGAGGTTTAAGGCATGAGTTTGAGTAGTTTATTACTACCCGCAGTGCTGTTTTTTGCGTTGGGTGTTATTGCCAGGTTAATTAAATCTGATCTGAAGTTCCCACCTGATTTAGCAAAAGTTCTTTCTATCTATTTATTGATGGCGATTGGCCTGCATGGTGGTTATGAGTTGGCCAAGGCTGACATTGCGGTCGCTTTTCAGTCAATTGTCTGGGCGCTGATATTAGGCTTTACGCTGCCCATTATTGGTTATCTTGCGTTGGTTGCCACGCGTAAGGTGAATCCTCTGGATGCTGCCGCTATCTCTGCCCATTATGGTTCAGTGAGTGCCGGCACATTCCTGACCGCGATTGCTTACCTGGATAACTTAAGTGTTGAATATGAGACATATCCGCTGATAATGCTGGCGGTAATGGAGTCGCCTGCGATTGTGGTTGGTTTGATACTGGCTGCCAAGGCACGCCAGACGATAGCCGCTCGCGATGGCCTGGCCAAGAGCACGCCTGATGAGGCAAGTGCAGAAAAGAGTAATTTTAAAGAGATGCTGCGTGATGCCTTTACCAATGGCAGCGTGGTGGTGCTGATTGGCTCGATGATTATTGGTGCGATTGCTGATCCATCTGGAATGGATAAACTTAAGCCATTCATCGATGAAATTTTTATGGGCGTATTATGTCTGTTCCTGTTTGACATGGGAATGGTAGCCGCGCGTCGTATTGGTGACTTTAAACAGGTTGGTATCGTACTGGCTGCCTTTGGTGTGGTGATGCCACTCGTGGGTGGTGTAGTTGGCGTTTATGTAGGTGCTAGCATGCTGGACTTTTCGGTTGGTGGCGCGATGCTGGTAGGCGTGTTAGGGGCGAGTGCTTCCTACATTGCAGTACCACCCGCAATGCGACTCGCGGTGCCTGAAGCCAATCCATCGTTTTATTTGACGTTATCGCTTGGAATAACCTTCCCTTTTAATGTTATTGTGGGTATTCCGCTCTATCACGCTCTCGCGAAGGCGATGGTTGGCTGATCTTGTGCGACTCTAAGTTAATAATGGGGAGGTAAGTGTAAATGGTATCGCTTTACTCAGAAAAAATGCTGAACATTATTTCCAATGATTCGTTGGAAGAAAAACTCATCTGCATGTTTAAAAAATATGGGGTTAGTGGTTACACGATCCTCACTGCTCGCGGTGAAGGTTCATCTGGCTATGTTTCTGATATGTCTGGTTTTGACACCAATATTCTGGTCAAAGTGATTTTGCCAGAGTCCAGAATGCAGGTGATTCTAGAAAGCGTCGAGCGCAAGATTAAAAAAGGTCATCACCTGACTGTCTATATCACGAACGTTGAAGTGATTTCACCAGAAAAATTTGCTAAGAAAAACGGCTAATGCCGGCTGAGATTTTCATTCTGCTGGGCAAAGCTGATTACCATGTCTGAGGATGATGCCAGGTTTAAGGCAGGCATGCCTGAATATCTGATTCGTCATACGACGTTCAGGCAGATGCAAATCTTTGAGTCGATTGTCCGATTGCGCAGCTTTACCCGTGCGGCGGAAGAGCTGTTTTTGACTCAGCCGACGGTTTCGACTCAGCTTAAAAAATTGACTGATGTGATGGATATCCCGCTACTAGATCAGTCGGGGCGTCAGCTTAAGGCAACAGAGGCTGGCGAAGAATTATATCGTGCCATTCGTCAGATCTTTGATTCGCTTTCAAATCTGGATTCGCGCATTGCAGGTCTAAAAGGCATGCATCAAGGGCGGTTACGCCTTGCGGTGATTACGACTGCAGAATACTTTGCCCCCGAAATTCTGGGTGACTTTTCACGTCAGTATCCGGGGATTGATATCTCGCTTAAGGTCTGTAACAGAGAGCGGATTTTCGAACGAATCGCAAGCAATGAAGATGATATTTATATATTAGGTCGGCCACCTAAAAAAGAATTGAATTTACAGACCTACCCTTTTGCACCGAATCCATTGGTAGTGCTGGCGGCTCGTAACCACCCGCTTTATACGGAGTCGAATATCAGCCTGGCGCGTTTGGCAAAGGAGCCGCTTATTTCACGCGAGGTTGGTTCTGGGATTCGGGATACCACCATGCGACTGTTTAATGAGCATGGGCTTGAAGCGAATGTACGAATGGAGCTTGGTAGTAATGAAGCGATTAAGCACACGGTGGTCGCAGGTCTCGGTGTGGCAGTGTTGTCGCTGCACACATTAAGCCTGGAAGGGGCGAATGGGCCGGTTGGTGTGCTTGATGTTGAAGGCTTCCCGATTGAGCGTAAGTGGTATCTGGCTCATACAAAAGATAAAGAGTTATCGCTTGTCGCAAAAGAGTTTTTAGAGTTTGCGAAGGAGAGTGGACCTGTGATTAGTGATAGAATGAAACAACTGCGTGAGGATTTTGCCGAGCTGCATCGAAACATGCGAAAACTGGCTAAAAAGAGCGTTTGATCCTGTGTTGGTAATGTTGATAAGGCCTGGCAAAAAGTAATAATGATTAAGTTACGCACATATGTATTTATTGATTCGCTGCAGCCGCAGTTAGCGGCCTATATGGCGACGGTGTCACAGGGCTTTTTGCCTGTACCGGGTGATGCTTGCCTGTGGATGGAAGTGGCACCTGGCATGGCGATACATCGCTTGACTGATGTGGCGCTGAAGGCGACCCGTGTTCACCTTGGGCAGCAGGTGGTTGAGCGTGCATTCGGCTCGATGGTTTTTCATCATCGTGATCAGAGTGATGTGACTGAGGCTGGCCGTGCGATATTACATTCTTTAAAGACGCGTGAGGATGAGCGCCAGAAATGTCGTGTCGCATGGAGTGAGACCGTGCGTTCGATTACGCCAGACCACTCGGTTTTGATTAATCGTCAGGATCGTCGAGGCTCTATGATTTTGCCCGGGCAGAGCATGTTTATCCTTGAAACCGAGCCTGCGGGTTATATTGTTTATGCGGCTAATGAAGCTGAAAAAGCGGCTAATATTACGCTGGTAGATGCGCGTGCGGTCGGTGCTTTTGGACGTCTAACACTGGCGGGATCGGAAGCGGATATCGATACGGCAGCACATGCAGCAATTCATGCGGTGCAACGTCTTTCAGGCGTTAAGCCTGATTACTAGCATCGGGTGAGCGAGCATTGATGCTAGCTCTGAACTGAGGGTTTAAGAGGCTGGGAATAATTGGCGTGTTTTACGCGTCATTCGGTAGAGTGAGCGAAAATTGTTAAACTGCGGGATTCTATCAAGCGCGATCCAGCCAATCTGATGTGATTCATCGTTGCCAGGAATTACCTGCTTATCATCAATCTCCAATAAAAAACGAATATCGTAATGCTGGTGTCGAGGATCGTATTGGTTCGCGTAAATGGTATGGATATCGACATCGAAAATGTCGCTGCTGAGCAGTTTGATATCCTCAATCGCTATGCCGGACTCTTCTGATGTCTCTTTGATCACCACATTGTGAATATCGGTGTCACCGTCTGCGTGTCCGCCAGGTTGCAACCAAAGATCGAGCTTTCTATGGTGCATCATAAGCGCATGGCTGCGACTGGGGTTCACGACCCATGAAGAGCCGGTGACATGGCCTGATTCCAGGCTTCTATCAAAACAGTTTTCATTCGACATGATAAAATGTCGGGTACGCGAAACCATTGCCGCCTCTTCAAGGAAGGGGGTCTTATAGCGATCAAGTAGTTGTAAAAGATTTTCGCGGTGCATAGTCGGCTGGGTGTTCAGATTGTTTTATTTTAGATTCTACATAGCACACGTTAACCTAAAATTTCATAGGTGTATATCTTGATGTTGAATGCTGAACATTGATGATAAGCTATGGTGCTGGCTGGCGGTTAAATTGTTGCAACAGGGGCCACAATAGACGTAATTACGTTCTTTTTAAAGGGTTTATTTAGAATAGGCAATGCCTCTCATTGAATATTGGAATGAACAACACAGACTAAAACTCTATAGTATTCAGATTATGTTCATTAATCGTTTTAAGCGATGAATTTCCTTTGTATATTGCGTAGCTAGATTCTTGCTAAAAATAGCATTGGCCAGGTTGGTGCGATGATTGTGCCGAACTGCGTAATGCGAGTTATGAGGTGTAAGTAAATGATCGAAGCCCCACAAAATGGTATTAAGGGTTTAAAGCATTGGCGCTTTGACCTATTGGCGGGGATGCAAGTCGCGCTTGTCTCGTTGCCGCTTTCTCTTGGTATTGCGATCGCCTCTGGTGCGCCACCTGTCACTGGCCTAATTTCGGCCATTATTGCGGGCTTGATTTTCCCTTTCCTCGGTGGTGCCTACGTTACCATCAGTGGCCCTGCGGCTGGCCTGGCACCAGCGCTTTTAGCGGGTATGTTGATGTTAGGGGGCGGTGACCTTGCTGAAGGTTATCCGTTGTTACTGGTGGCTATCTGCCTCACGGGACTGTTGCAGATACTGCTCGCCTTTTTCAAGACAGGGAGGTATGCGATATTTCTCCCCGTTACAGTGGTCGAGGCGATGCTCGCGGCGATCGGTTTGATTATTATCATCAAACAGATTCCCGCCTTGATGGGGGCAATCATGCCGCCGTCAGGGACCATGCTTGGTTCGCTTGCTAAACTGCCGCAGGCCTTTTTGCAGATTGAGTGGCCTGTGCTGTTTATCGGTGCGCTCAGTCTCTTCCTTATTTTTTATATGAGCAAATCAAAGCATGAGTGGATGCGTAAAATGCCGCCGCCACTGTTTGTGACCCTGCTTGGCGTGTTGCTGGCCTACATCTTTGGCGTTGATGCAAAGTATTTGATTACGATGCCTGAGAGTATTCTGGAAGGTGGCATTACGATGCCTGCTTTTGGCGAAGTTTTTACCCGGCCTGAGTTGTGGTGGGGCGTTCTGGTTGTAGTGATTACGCTGACGCTGATCGATGGTGTTGAATCGCTGGCGACGATTAAGGCAGTGGATAAGATTGACCCATTCCAGCGTAAGTCTGATCCAAACATTACCCTGCGTGCAATGGGTATCTCTAACTCGCTTTCGAGTATCTTTGGTGGTTTGACCATTATTCCCGGTGGGATTAAGAGTCGTACCAATATCGATGCCGGTGGCCGTACCTTGTGGGCAAACTTTTACAACGCCACATTTTTGCTAATCTTTCTGTTTATCGCGACCGACTTTATTGCGATGGTGCCGCTGGCTGCGATCGCTTCGATTCTGATCTATGTCGGTTGGAAACTGTGTGAATATAAAGTGTTCACCAAAACCTATTCGGTTGGCCGCGATCAGCTGATTATTTTTGTGATTACGATTGTCGCCATTCTTGGCACTGATCTTCTGACAGGAATACTCATCGGTGTTGCCGCTGAAGTCTTGATGTTGCTCTATCTGCTGATGCCATCTATCCGTTATGTATTGTCGGGTCGTATGAGTGTCAGCACTTCATGTGGACTGGTGTGGGCAAATTTGAAAAGCCTGTTTCAATCGCCAGTGATTAATGTGAAAGAGCTGGAAAGAGACGGCGTTACTCATTATGAAATGACAATTTCTTCATTGGTTTGCTTCAATCTGTTGCCGCTGGATAAGCTGCTTTCGAGTTTGCCGGGCAAAGAAGGTGTGACGCTGATCGTGACTGAGTCTGGTCGTATTATTGACCATACGGCAATGGAATATCTGCATCAGTTTGAGGAAGAGTGTGTGCGTGATGGGCGCGTTTTTGAATTGCTTGGGATGGAAAATTTTGTCCAGTTCACCAAGCATTCACTGTCGGCTCGTATGCAGGATGCTATTCTGGTCAAAGAGCAGAGCGTGCGTAGTGATAGAGAGCTGCAGATGGAGCGCCTTGCAGAACGTTTTTCGCTTGCATTTCACCCCGAGGCGGTGAGCACATTGAATCAGGAAGATTTTGTCTACCTGCGACGTGGTGCTGATAAAGAAGAGTGTAATGTGATGAGTGGAACCTATTTGGGTTCGGATGTGCGTCTGTATGATTACAGCCATACCTCTGCGCCGAATTATCACTCGAAGCACTGGCATACAATCATTACCTCTAGCTGTGCCGCTAACGCCAGTCTTAGTGTGCCGGATATGGTGATCACGCCCGGTCACTATCTGGAGCGTTATCTGGTTGATTATGATGAGATTGAGTTGCCGCAGGGTAGTGAGTTTTCTGAGAAATATCGTCTTTATGGAAAAGAGGGCGTTGATCCGCTTGCTTACATTTCAGCTGAATTGATGGAATTTATGGTGAAGCATGACGACTGTTACCTTGAAGTACGTAAGGGTGTTATGCTTGCATTTCGAAAAGATCAGGCGCTTGCAAATACGGATGAAATTTCGTTATTGTTTGCCCTGACTGAAACATTTAATGGCTCATGTGGTAACCAGTCGGATAGAGACTAGGCGATAGGGGGCTGGGTTATTTAAAGAAGGATACGCGTGATGTTGGCTCAGGTTTTTTCGGTGGCGAACCAGAAGGGTGGTACGGGTAAAACCACCCTGAGTATGAATCTTGCTGCTGGGCTATCAAAACGTGGTCGTACCCTTATTATCGATGCTGACCCGCAAGGGTCGGCCGGGCAGTGGGCGGGGCTCTCCCCTGATGAGCGTCCCTTTCCTGTCTCTGTGATTTCGATTGCGAGTAATTTGCCAAGAGAAATCAAGCGGATGCGTGAAGATTACCAGTATCTGGTAGTTGACTGTCCGCCTACGCTTGAGACCGGTGTTGCCCAGTCCGCGATGACCGTCTCAGATAAAGTGTTAATTCCAATTTTGCCTTCCCCCGTCGATCTGTGGGCCAGTGTTCGTCTTGCTGAGGCGATTGAACAGGTGAAGATTTACAACGATGAATTGCAGCCGTATATTCTGGTGAATCAACTGGAGCCGCGTAATGCGATGTCCAGAGGGATGCGTCAGGCACTGGATGAGTTTGATATTCCCGCGTTAGATAGCTGTATTCGACGTCGCGCAGTCTATCGTAATTCGGCTTTGGAAGGATCGAGTGTATACTGCATGGGTAAACGTGGTGAACCCGCGAAACAGGAAATTGATGCGCTCATAGAGGAAATATTGAAATCATGAAAAAAGAAGTCGGTTCTAAGTTAGCAAACAGCGTGCGTCAGGCTAAATCGAAACAGCCTACTGATGTTGTGCCGGTCGCGAGTGAGGCGAAGGCTCCTTCAGCTCCTGCTGACGTGGTGATTGAGGCCCAGGCAGCAGCGCCAATTCTTTCATCAAGACGCGTCTGGCCTGACTAATCGTTTTGATATGAGCGTCATCTGACGCTTCATTCATGTCCGCTCAATGTGGCGTGGATTAAATAATGTAAGTAGTAACATGGATAAGTCTCTGCCCAGTGGGTGGGGACTTTTCTATTTTTAAGAGGATACAAAAAATGGCAAAACCAGGTACCTACGCGGGAATTGATAAAGATGCGAGTGGTGGGATGACCTCAATTGGTAAGATAGTGCGTGATGCCTGGATATTTGGGTTGCTGCCTGAAACAGAGACTTGTGAAGGGTGGGATCTGGGGCGATTGGATGTGCTCTTGCATCAAGTCAATGATGAATGGGATAAATACGGCTGCATGGTGAGCAGTTTGCCCGCAGATTTGCGCGAACGCCACGACCGGATTCATGCCGCAGGGATTTTGCGCGCAAAGGATGCTGGTTGGGATGGCGAAAAAGAGACGGATGACGAGGTCTAGTATCCGCTTTATTTGTACGAGCGCATGATCTCGTGCGCTCGATATTTCCTGAAGTAAGCGGTTGCTATTTAAAGAAGCCGATTGGTTTAGCTATTCCTCATCAATAACGAAAGCCGCTTTTTTGATCAGCATGGCATTACGCTTCCGGTTGTAGTACACCCCAGCCATCACTCTCGCCATGATGTGTCGCTGCAATCTTGTCGAATGCTCGTTCGACTTCGATGATGTCATCATGCGCGGGAATCATTTCTATCGTACAACAAAGCACCCAGCCATCATGGGTTTCATTTTCTTCTAAAGAAAAGGTGCCTTTACTGTTGTTAGCTTCGACTTCTGCCTGCATCTTTTCTGCGTCTTTCTTTTTACCAAAGTTGATAAAGAAATCGATATTATGAGCAGTGGTGAGGTCCATGCCAGCCTTATGCATTTCGCGGAGCATCTCGCCGTCTTCTGTGTTGGGAAAATCCATCGGGGTTCCTAATAGTGGTGTATCAATTCAGCCGTTATTTTTTGTAGTTGCGTAATAGCAAGCCGCTGGGCTATTTTGTCACATGATGATGGTTCGGTGAACTATTAGTATTGGATAGGGGCGGTAGTTAATCCAAGCGCTTATTAAGGCCGGGTGTGCCTCAAATGCCAGCCGAAGGCGCGGTGATGACCGGCAAAACTCTTCGGCTGACATTTGACCCCATCTTGTTATGTTGACTCAATATGAGACCCCGGGTGTTTTATGCAGGTAGGTGTTGTCGCTGATCTGCTTTACCATAAAATCTGCTACATCTGCGCGCGGGATTTTAAGTGTTAGTGATTTTTCGTTACCACTAAATCCCTGCTTATAGCTGCCCATTGGCGGCTCGTCAGTAAATGAGCCGGGGCGTACGATAGTCCAGTCAAGTCCACTGTTTTTGACGATCTCTTCCTGGATGATGTGGTCTTTGTAGATGGGTCTTAGCAGAAGTCCAAACATAATATATTTCCAGTAGAAATTAAGATTGCCTTCACTATCGCCAATGCCCAGTGTGGTCTGGCAGATCAGACGCTTAACACCGTGTTGTTGCATTCCCTGCACGATATTGTGAGTGCCGACAGAGCGCACTTTATTTTTCCATTTGAGTGAGCCCAGGGTGATCAATACGGCATCATGTCCCTGTATTGCTGAAGCAGCGGATTGTGGGTCAAACACATCGCCAGTGATGGTGGAGAGGTTTGCGTGGCTATAACCCAATGCGGCTGGATTGCGTGCAAATGCAGTGACGTGATGGCCTTGTTCCAGTGCCTGTGCTACGACGTGTTGTCCTACGCTACCTGTTGAGCCAAAGATAATGAGTTTCATGATTTATTCCTTTTTAGTTTATGTTTTAAGTCTATTGAGTGTTTAGGTTTACTCTGTGTTAACGCATTAATAACTGGGTTTATCCGATTGCTGAACGGCTTTGAATGATGGTTAAGCAGGCCATAAAAAAGCAGATGGCCGCTGCAGCTGATGCGACCGCGCGAACGTAATTCCAGAAGACCCAGCGCTCCACATAGTTGTCGTGCCAGTAGCTGGCTGCTGCTGGGTTCGACAATTCAAGTTGATCAAGCCGATCGTTCATTGGGATGTTGAATGCATATGAAACCAGCAGCATGCCGAACACATAGCTTGTACTGCCGCTGATTACCCAGGCCAATATTGGCCCGCTGAGTTGCAGGCTAGCGTAACCGCCCAGTACGACAGAGAGGGCGACCATGCTCCATAGCATGACTATTGTGATTGATTTCCAAACCTCGCGATTGATGATCTGCATCACCTCAATCCCCGCGCTGGTTTTAGCTAATTTCAGTGATCTCATTAAGAAATCTGAAAATGTTAAAAAAAAGCCAGCGATCATACCGCATGCAATGACCGCGACCGCCAGAACAGTCAATAACCAGAATGACGTCATTTTCCACCTCCTCCCAAGATTGGGCTTATCAACTTGACACAGTGTCAAGTGACTTGGTGGCAATTAAGCGCTATACTTTACATCATGTCAAGTAAAAGTAATGATGAGACCCAAAAACGCATCTTAAAGGCCACCTGGGCACTGCTAGAGGAGAGTCCGGCAAAGGGCGTGCGCATGTCGGATATCGCTAAACAGGCCGGCATTAGCCGGCAGGCGGTCTATTTGCACTTTAGTACACGCGCAGAATTGCTGATCGCCACCACCCGATATATTGATGACGTAAAGGGGGTGGAAACACGTCTCGCTCAAAGCCGCAGCGCCACGAGTGGCGTTGAACGCCTGGATGCCTTTATTGAGGCATGGGGGAGTTACATCCCCGAGATATATGGAGTGGTGAAGGCGCTACTGGCGATGAAGGATAGCGATGAGGCAGCCGCGCAGGCCTGGGATGATCGTATGCAGGCAGTGCGGCATGGCTGCGATGCGGCGATAAAGGCGCTGGCAGCAGATGGAGCGCTTAACGCTGATCATGCCCCAGAGCAAGCGACAGATATGCTATGGACAATGTTATCGGTGCGGAACTGGGAGCAGTTGACGGTGGAGTGCGGTTGGTCGCAGTCGCAATATATTGAGAAGATGAGGGCGCTTGCGCGAAGCGTATTTGTGGTTGGTTAGTGTGGTAGCCGTTTGCGCTCGGCAATGATTCTTTCAAATACCTGGCTATAGGAAAAAGCGTTGTTTTTGCGATGATATATTATGCTGGGATTTTTTACTCGGAGCTAGAGTCGGGGTTTACTCCATTGTCGATACAAGCACCCATGCTACAGACGCGATTTCGCCCGTTTCTTTTTGCAAGGTAAAGCGCATCATCAGAGTGTTTTATCAGTGCTTCAGCGCTCATGCCATCATGCGGGTATGTGGCAATGCCAATGCTGACAGTGACTTTATGTTCAGGCTGGTTTTCTCTTCCTATGAATGGGTATTCAGAGATTTGTTTTCGAACTGCGTTTGCTAGTGTCAGCGCGCCTTTCTTTTGTGTTTCAGGCAGCACGATAACAAATTCTTCACCGCCGTAGCGTGCAACGATGTCAACATTTCTTACTCGATCCTGTAGTAATTTCGCCAGGATTGTTAGTAGTGTATCTCCTGCTGGGTGGCCATTCCGGTCATTGAATATTTTGAAATGATCTACATCAAGAAAGATGAGTGATAGTTCGCGATTGTAGCGATTGGCTCGAGAGACCTCTTCTGTGAATCGTTCTTTAAAAAAACGGTGGTTATACAGCTGAGTAAGACCATCTCGTTGTGCAAGATGATTGAGTTCCTTGTTTTCATCTTTTAAATTTTCAACAATCTCTTTGCTTTGGTGTTCTTGTGTTAATTTGTCGATGACTCTATTCACGATGGTTGAAATCGATTCAATATCATCAAACGGTTTCATTAGATAATCAAAAGCACCGGCCCGTAATGATTTTACTGAGGTTTCTAGTGATGCATGGCTCGTCATGATGATCACTTCAACGTGGGAATTGCTTGCTTTGATTTTCTCAAGCAACGCTATCCCGTCCATCCCGTCCATTCGAATATCGGTGATGACTAAATGGATCGTTTCTTTGCTAAGTACCTCTAGTCCCTTTTCTGCACTTGGAGCAGAGAACAGTGTATGGCCATCCTCCTCAAGCACCTGCGTCACGATATCTCTGATGCTCTCTTCATCATCTACGACAAGGATACTGATCGGGTCAATTTCTGTACTCATCTCTTCCTCGGTATGACATTATGCAGTAAGACTCATTTTAGCTATTTCGCCGCTAAAGTGCTTAGTTTTTCAATAGGCGTATTTTTTCCAGTTTCGACTGTGCCTGATTCACCCGCTTCAGTGGATGGCTGAATGATGGGCAGGACGATGACGAAAGTGGTTCCTTTTCCCGGTGTACTGTGGATTAATATTTTGCCCTTATGTTCATTGATAATCCCATAACTCACGGAGAGGCCTAAGCCTGTTCCTTTACCAGATTTTTTGGTAGTAAAGAACGGTTCGAAGAGCTTATCCTGTATCTCTTTATCGATCCCTGGGCCGCTATCCTTTAGCCAGATTTCTACCCATTTGTCATTGCAGTTGCGGATGCGTAATGAGATTGTCCCTGGTTCCCCATCCATTGCTTGCTGGGAGTTAATCATTAAGTTTATCAGCACCTGTTGTATCTGGTTGGCATTACCTGAAATAAGCGGTAGCGCCGGATCGAACTGTTTGATGACTTTGATTCGATTAATTGAAAGCTGATGGTCAACGATGGCTAGCGCATCCCCAGCAACATCGATCAAATCGGTTTCTTTAAATTCTACCTGCTCCTGACGAGCAAATTTCATCAAGTTCTCAATAATTGCTTTGCAGCGCTGCGCCTCTTTTTCGATAACGCTAATATTCTTGTGGAGTGAGGTTCCTTTATCAATTTTTCTTAGCGATAACTGTGCATAACCCAGAATCCCGGTTAGCGGGTTCTTAACTTCATGCGCGATACCGGCACTCAATTGTCCAAACGCTGATAGTTTTTCGGACTGTACCAGTTTTTCATTAGCTTCAATGAGGGCTTTTTCACGACTTTTGAGTTCGCTGGTCATATGGTTAAAAGAAGTGGCAAGACTGCCGATTTCATCACGCGAGGTGGCGTTGATTTGCACATCAAAATCGCCTTTACTGACTAATTGAGCCGCTTCAGAAAGGCGTTGAATCGGGCGGGTAAGGCGATAGGCCCATAGCAGACCAAGCATGGAAGAAACGAGCAATAAACCGAATGCGACCCAAAGCAGGTCATTAATGAGTGCCTTGGTTGAGAGGAATGCAGCATTTTTAGCGATCTGCACACCAACGAGTAGCGAGCCAAATTTAACCTCAGAAAATCCCCCAACGTAACCTGTTTCTTTATAGATGTACTCTTTGGTTATCCCCGCGCTTTGTTGATTATTGAGTGATTCAATGTCAGGTATCCAGTCAATAGGCAGATGCTCTATGACTTTTTTGACGTCGCTATGCGCCAGAATAGTGCCCTGGCCATCTAATAAAAAGGTTTCGAAAACCTTGGAGCGTCCCGCCATGCTTAATAGCCTGTCGAGGCGGATTGTGCCTGTTACGACGCCTGTTATTTCACCGGCTGGGCCTTTGTAAGGGATAGCGAGAGTCAATGTTGGGAGTTCTTTGGAGAGCGTTGAGTTCTCAATGTAGGTCTCGCCCGCTCTTATTTTTTCGAGTGGTAGAGGGAATTTTTCTCTGTATGCATCGAACATTTTTCGGTCTAGTCCAATGGGTATGAGCTGGTTGACATCGTAAACCGCGATGATGCCAGACTTTGGGTCGTAAAGTGTTACGGCAACAAATTCATCAAAGTCATTGAAGAGGCCTTTCAACAGTTCTGTTTTCTGTTGCTGTTGAAGTGATTCGTTATACATCAAACGTGCAAACACTTGCAGGCGCTCATGGTAGCCCTCTAGTAGTGAATCGGCCTCTTTAGCTGAGTGCACTGCTATCAGTGATGTGAGGTCATGAATATAACTTCGTTTATCTGAATGAAACAGGTTGGCCATGGTGAACGTAATGGTGCTGACAACCGCAGTAACAACCACCAGCAGGATTAACAGAATTTTATAGCGGATGGGAAATCGTAATTTCATTACGACTGATCATCCACATTAATGAGCTGTGAAAGGTATGAAATATTGCCTGCATGGTCAGCCGCTTCGACAAGGATCACATTGATTCCATCGGTAAAGGTCATCTGGTGACTGAACTCACCCGTACTACGGTTCGAACTCACCAGTTGGTTATTGATGTATATTTTTGTACCGGGTTCACTTTTTCCAAGAATGGTAAAGGTATTGATGGAAATATTTTCATCTGGAAATTCAACGCTTAGTGCTGGCGGTTTCGAATCCTGAATGATTGTAAGTTTACGTTGTGAAATAGCTTTGCCTTCACTGCCTTCTTTGTCGATACCACTCACACGCCAGTAATATTCTCCCTGGGTAAGGTTGCCATGACTGAAATGGGCTTGTTCCATTTTCTCATCAAGCACAACGATCTTTTGCTCGCGATCTTTACTGATAATTAAGCGATATTGGTTAGCCCCTGAGTTGCTCCATGAGAAATCAACTCTGTCAGGAATATCCCTGTAATATGAGGCTTTGTTGTTGGCTGGTGAATTGAGTTTAACTGCTTTGGGAAGTGGTTTCGGTGCAGACGGCGCAGCGCCTTCACGAATGACGACTGCCTGGTCGGCGTTAATTTTCTGTTTTATTCCCTGAGAGATAATTTCAGCGCTACCCTGCAAGATTGCAACCGTTGATGATTGATCTGGATTGACGCTCACTTTGAATTTAACGGTTTCATCTATGTTGTCTCGTGTGCGAATGTGTGCGCTCGCACCTGCGGTAATAATTTCAACATGTCGTTCAGTTTTGTTGTTGTTGCCTAGAGAACCGCTTAACTCACCTTCAACGAGGACTAGTGATGAACGGCGATCCTTAAAAAGGATGTCTTGTTCCATTCTTTTAATAATGACTAGCGTGTCCGGTCCGAGTTGTAATCTGTTCTGTTCATCAAATTTGATGGTCGTGCTAGAACGACTAAAGGTTTGAACTGAGTCCTGGTTGTAGAGTGGCATACCCATTCGGGTTGGTTTCCAGGTGATGCTATCGGCACGTTTACTTCTAACGTCTCTATTCATTTCTGTAAGCGTTGCAACAAGGTTACTGTTCGGTGCAAGTTCAGATGTGCCGCTGTCTGATTTAACCAATAAATCTTTATGTAAACGAGCGGCTATCTGAGCAGCGCCTGTTTGGTTAATGATTTCCTGGATACCTGAGCCTTCAGGAAAAAAGCCATTGAGTATTCTTAATAAAAACAGAAAGAAGGCCATCACCAGTGCCAGCACTACGATCAACTCAAGCAGTATTTTAAGAATAGATTTGATATTGATGCTGGTGGCACCAATGACTGAGGGGGCGGCTTCCTCGCTTTCTGTGGTTAATGTTGAAGTATTCATTTACGTAAAACTCAGGAGTCGTCCTGTGGTTAACTAAACGTCTTGTGAATGGGAACCTATTGGCTTATGAATAGTGTCCTCCATGCTTTTTTCTGGTTGGAATCCTGTGGCAACCATATGAAAAACTTAAGAATATATTTTTATATCGGCATCTCATCGGGAAAAATAAACATTTTTCCCATAGGGATTGAGTGGTGAGAGGGGGATTGAAAGCAGGGTGACGCGCTGTTTGATGGACTAATACTTCCCTTGAATCCTTAAGAACCAGCCTTCGGTAGAGTAATCGTTATCAGAGAATTCATTGTCACTAAAATCTGTAAAATTGTAGCCAGCGCCTAGTCTTAGGTGTCGGTTTGCCTCCCAGGTGATTTCAGATAGCCAGCCTGAGCGCATGTCGTCAGCCTCTTTTTGTGTCAATACACGATATTCTGCCCCAAATCCTAGTCGTCGCGGCAGGCGGTAGTTAAGCCGGTGGATTGACAGATGCGTCTGGGTTTCAAACTCAGCATAGCTATCCGATTTTTCAGTTTTAAGACGGAGCGCCTGTTTATCCGACCATTCGAGTTTTTTAGTGATCTGGAATGACCATTCGATCGAGACCACGTCCATCTGTGAGGTGACGGCCGTGGTGGTGTTCAGGTTGAGTGGGCTCATATCACTTAAGCGGGTGTAGCGAGCGAGTGCGTTGAGGCGATCGTGGCGCGTGGGACGATAGGCGAGCCCAATGCTATGTTCATCAAAGCTCGCGTCATCGACTCCTGTCGTCAGGTTTTTGGTGACACTATGGCGATATTTGCCCAATACAATATAGTCAGGATTTAGGTTGTACTCGAGACTATTGCTGCTCAGTATCTGTCTTTTTCGTTCGAGGCCGCGGTCATTGCGAAGCTCATTTCGGGTGCTCATTTTCAACCCTTGTCTCATATAAGAGATGCCAACGGCAACGGAAGTACGACTGGTGACACCTGTCTGCGCATTGATATCTGAGTATTCTGAGATTAGATTGAACTTGAGCCCATTCTCAATTTTCCATTGCTGTTGTGCCCCGACGAGTGAGAGCGACCTGTCACCCGTATCGCCATTATCCCACTGATATTCGCTATAAATTTTTCCACTGTCTGCCCCTGCTATGGTGGCCATTGGGTATTCGCCACCGAGGATGCTTGAGGTTGTTTTTCCAGACTGGTTGTCGTTGAACCTTTCGGTGAGATAGACCTTCATTTTATCTGACTGATAGCTAATACGTGCTTCACCTGCATCGCCCATATCACCATTTGTAGCACTGCCATGAAGATGAAGGCTTTCAGTTAAACTGTATTTTATACCGACAGTGCTTTGATCGTTGGCAATGCCATCGAGAGTTGTCTGATGGCTTAAACTGCCCTCTATTTTTTCGGTGATTGCGCTGGTTATTTTTGTTGCGGCCAGACTGTTCCGAGTCAGTTGTGAACCACTGCTATCTTCGGACTGTTGGTCGTGGTACTCGCCGGTAAGCGACCATTTCTCCGCTTTATATTGCCACTGAGCAATGCTTTGCTGTGACACACTAGCACTGCCTGGCTGTATTGTGGTGGCAGTCGACTGCTCCTGATCGTGGCGTAGTTTCAGGGTGTTCTTCTCACTGACACGTACCATGACATTGGCACCTGATTTCTGTTTGCCTTGATCACTGCTGTTACCACCTGCCTGAAATCCAGGGTCAAGTTCTTTGATATATGCGCCGGCTGTCAGTCGATTGGGGCTGCCAGCAAATTCACCCATATCGATTTCAGCCGCGATTTTAGTGGCCTGTCCGCTTTGTTCGCTGCTCGCAAATGGTGTAAAGGTGAGTCCGCCATCACTGCTGGTGAAGACTTCGCCCTCACTCCCGGTGCTTTCTGCGACTTCAGCGGTGATGCGGCTATGTTTTAGAATGCGTATTTCACTATCAACCCCCTGTAACTCATATGAACCGCCAGTTAGTTCGTCGTTAACGTAGGTCGCACCAATGGATAGGTGGTCACCGATTGCCTGGCGGGCATGTGCGCCACTGGCACTTTTCTCAAAAGAGGTGGTGTGGTATTCATAATCGACCTCGATATAGACAGGGTTACCCGCGATTAACGCACTGTTGATCACGTTGTTGTCTTGTTCTGTACTTGATATTGGGCGGGTAAATAGTAAGCGCCCACCGAGGTATTTAATCGAGTAGTCGCTGTTCTGCTGTTGTGGATGACGACTTAATGTGAGACCGGTATTTTTATCTTTGACAATTAACGACACTTGCTCGCTACCCTCAATAATATCGCGCTGGCTTAAATAGTAGAGTGAGCCGCCTGTGGCGCGCAGCTCGTCACGTACATGGCTCTGTCGCGTTTGTGCGCTAAATAGTCTGATGAGGGTGTCATGTTGACCGAAAGCCGTTTTACTCAGACTATGAAATTCAAAGAGTCCGCCATGAAGTGTGCGCCGATAAGCGGCGAGTTCATTATCGCTAAGATCTAGTTGATAGTTGCCGACGAGGGCGTGAATGGTCTTGCTATCGATGGCGAGATAAAATTTCCCCTGGCTCTGGGTGTCGTACACCAGCGTGCTGTTATCACCATAAACAGGGTAGTAGTGATCTGGATCAAGATTCTTAAGCAGTGTTTTAGAGCCATCATCGTCAAGATCGTTGAAGAGGTTGCCCATCTCATCATGACCGGTATCTAATGCGGCAGTGATGAGATATTTTCCCTGTATTTTTCCTTTCAGATAAAACGCGAGGCGTCCTTCACTATAAAGTTCGCTAGCACTCTGCTGCCCACTGCCCTGAATATAACCACTGGTATTTAGCTGGCTAAACTTACCATCGGCAAAGGCCATGAAGAATAGCTCTGATTGTCCAGCGCCGATGGTATGATCAATCGTGCCTTCGAAGCCGTCAGGGTCAATCGCCTTAATGTGCAGCGGATTATCACCTTTCTTGAGGGCTAGCGTATGAGTGAAGTTTCCATCGGGTTCGACTGTGATTTTTTTGTCATTAATTACAACAATATTGTCTGGTGATGTCGTGCCAGAAAGTGTGTAGTCACCTTCTTTAAGCATGGCCCCTCGGGGCGGAAAATTGAGTTTTAATTCGGGTATGGGTGCTTCTAGATAGAAGGGTTTGCCGTCTTCGGTTTGAGAGCGGACATCCATTTCTAACCTGGTAATGTAAATGAACCCTTGCGGATTATGAATGGCAATTTGTTTAGATTTTTTACCATGCGTTAGCGTTAACTGGTGTTCAAAGTCACCCGCTTCAGATGTGGCTATTTTTTTACTACCGATCTGTATCAGGCTGCCGGGTTCGGTTTTGCCAATTAATTGGTGAACGGGTGATAGTTGAATACCATTAGGCGTATCATTTTCATCAGAAAAGAAAGGAATTAACATTCCCTCTGCTGGATGAGTGATATCAAACTGTGGGCTGGTTAAGTTAGTGTGTGTTGACCGCCCGTGTTTGTCACTCATTTCGATCAGTATATTTTTATCGGTAGTGATTAATGAAAAGCGTCCCAATGCGTCCACTCTGACTGGCTTACCATTGACGCTGGCTGAAGTGGTGCTTTGAAAGCGCGATCGCCTTTCTGCTCGGATGACATCACTCACCAGGCCTTTCATTTCAACGCGGCGGTTAAGTAGTCTGCCTTCATTTGAGTCATTGCTTGCAATGGGCTTGTCTTCACCATACCAGCGTAGTTCAAGCCGTGTGGGTGATATTCCTTCCTCACCAATAAGGTATGCGTGTGCCGCTTCCGCACGTTTTTTAGATAAATTAAGATTGATGTTGTTATTGCCAAGTGAATCCGCATGACCTTCAATAACGACTTTCTCTCGTGGAAACTTACGTAGTGTTTTGGCCGCCTCTTTTAGCATCTCTGTTGCTTTACTGCTAAGTGCGAAGTTCCCTGTTTTAAATGAGCCACCGCTTAGTTTTAATTCAATAAGCGATTTATGATCGGCGCCAATCAAGCGGCGGGCACTGGTTGCATGATCGCCATTGATATAGTCAACGCTGAGTTGGTAATGATAGAGATTACCGCCAGTGAGCTGGCCATTATTGTTGTCATAACCATCCCATTGGATGATTTCTGGTGGTGCGTTGTCGCCATTAAAATCACGAACGGGCTTTCCATCTGGGGTGGTGATGTTGAGCGACCAGGATGAGACCTCTTCAGGCAATGAGACATCCATATGAAAGAGTGCTGGATGGACGAGTTGCTCGCCGCTGAAGTCAAGCACCTCAGATGGGATTTCATTCACAAACATGCGAGCTTTTGCCTGTGGGAGCCGTACCTGGCTGCCATTGACAATGATGGTTTGTATTTCAGCATTACCAATGAGTGTCATCTCTTTGGGGACTTCAGTGACCGACAGGGATAGGCCTTTGATCCCGGGGCGGCCTATCTCTTTGGTAGTCAGACTCTGTATCGCGCCAAAATTGGCTTTTGCGAGTAGCCCGGGTGTAACAGAAACTACCTGAGTTTCACTTTGACTCAGCGTTGCGCCCGATGGCAGCGTTGCGAGGTTGATCTTTAATAGTCGATCGCCCGGGGCGACGGCTGGAAAGTGATAGCGTCCATGGCTGTCAGTGATGGAGTAGGTGCCCTCATCAAGTACCACCATTGCACCTGCGATACCAGGCTCATTTTTATCTTGTACGCCATCATGGTTGTTATCGTGAAAGACTTTACCGATGATGGTGCCGAGGTCGAATAACGGATCAAGGATCACCGCTACGTCAGCTGTCGCGCTGTTTGAAATCGTGCATAAATCACAGACGTCTTTGGCGACTACCGTATTGGTGTAGTTGCCTGGCGTTGCACCTGAGCCGACGATGAGTTGGTAATTATAGCTGGCATAACCAGTTTCACCGGGGTCTGCCTCGCCATTCCCATTGGTATCAACCAGCGCGGGTAGTGTACCGAGATTTAATGTGATGGTGCGATTGCCAACAGGATCAGGTACTGGTGCGCCGTTGAGCAGGGCACTACCACGACGGTATTTGAAATTGTCAGGAATAATATCTTCCATTCGTACCTGTACTACATTCTGAGTAGTAAGGTTTTTGGCCTCGATGGTGTATGTGACTAAATCACCCACGACTACATCATTTTTGTTGGCAGCTTTGGTTAACGTCAATACCAGGCCCTGAGTAAAATGGACCTGTGGTTGTGATAGTAAAGTGATGCTGTCCGTAGTATCGACCGCTGTTAAGGTCGCTGTGCCGACGGTTGAAGAGCTAATCGTGCCTTGCGCTACACCATTGATATCCGTAACGCCAATCGGCTGTACGAAGGTGTCAAGCAGGCCTCGGTCCGAACCGATGGCAACGGCCTTGCCACTGACCGGATTGCCACTGCTATTGAGTAGTGTGATCGTCACGGTGCTTGTGCTGCTTCCATCGGAGACTACAATAGCAGGTGATACGTTAATCGTAGAACGGGCCGGATCGACACTGTTCACCGGTGCGCTGATAATCGTTAATGGTCCATCCGCCACCGCATCAGTCGTTGAAACATTACCGAAGCCATCGATTGAGAAACCTGCCGTCACATCCAGGGTGTCTGCACCACCGGTTGCACCATAACCCACCGTGCCTTCAATTGCGGTCCCCTTGGCGCCGGTGAAGACTAAGGTCAACGTGGTGGCATTGGTGACGGTGAGGCTGGTGACGTCACCCAGTACCACGCTGATGTTGGCGGTCGTTGCGTTATCGCCGTTGATGTCCCAGATAAAGCGGGTCCAGTCGACATAGCCTTT
>Ga0316209_1000351_pt1 | contig 86087 bp, 71 predicted proteins | sample 6monopyrite_MG_FD_204945 | JGI IMG/M metagenome (GOLD analysis project Ga0316209, IMG submission 204945) | Microbial mat bacterial communities from mineral coupon in-situ incubated in ocean water Damariscotta River, Maine, United States -... | ecosystem: Environmental > Aquatic > Marine >... | reverse complement strand
CGGGATGCATGGGGCAGGTGTATTCAACCTCTACTGCACCGTGTTCCATATGCTGATGCTCGTGCTTTGATTCAGTCGTTACATCGCGAGGTTCGAGATTCATGCCGCATTTGGGGCAGGAACCCGGCTCACTTTGTATCACTTCGGGATGCATGGGGCAGGTGTATTCAATAGCTGCACCGTGTTCTATATGCTGATGCTCGTGCTTTGATTCAGTCGCTGCATCACGGGGTTCCAGATTCATGCCACATTCAGGACAGGAACCCGGTTCACTTTGTATCACTTCTGGATGCATAGGGCAGGTGTATTCAATATGAGCTTTATGATCCATGCTATGCCCCATACCAGAATGATCACCACTCTCCATTTTTTTATGTTCAGCATGATTCTGTGTCGATGTAGCCTGTGCCTCTCGCGGTATTAAATTCATTCCACATATTGGGCAGGAACCCGGCTCGTCCCGAATAATCTCTGGATGCATGGAACAGGTGTATTCGATTTTTGTCTGCAATACCGGCGCATCAAAATCTGTAACTTCAGTTTGAAAAGCACTTTTCATTAATAGAGTACGTAATTGATGCACGCCTTTTATAAGTTGTTGTTGTGAAATATCAACAACGACATCGGCGGCAGGTAGTGGCGACAGTTCTGTTGTGCCAAGGGCAAGTAAAACTCGTGGACGCATCATCTGTGCGTATATCACCGCAGCGGCTTCTCGTAATGCAGGGGAAATTTCACCGACTATTAACAGAACACTGGCATGACGTGGACTTGCAACAATATTCATCCCGGTGGCTTCTATATCCAGTCCACGAACCCGCGCGATTTCGATACCGGGAATAATGTACACACCGAGATCCTGCGTCATTGAAAACGCGACAAGCCGGCGCAGACCAGAAACCATTCCCTGACGTGCACCCGTGATCATTTAATATTGCCGTTATTGTCGACGCAGTGCACCCTGACTCCAGCCATATAGCAAACCCAGAAATAGAATGGCGAGAAAAACGCCCATATCAAGCAATGCAACGAGGCCTACCTGCTTATACACCACAGCCCATGGATACATGTAAGCCATTTCCATATCAAAGGCCAGGAATAATAATGCGTAACCATAGTAACGTGCATGATAACGAACCCAGACTGGGTCACGTGATAACTGGCCAGCGGTTGCAGGAACATCTTTGCCAGCTTCCTGTTGTGTCTTGCCAAAAGAGCGCGCAAGTGCATAAAGACATAGTATGAATCCGACGGTGCCAACTGTCAGACCCAGCAGTAGTCCATACTGTTGCAAGCTGCTCATTTTAAATCCCCTCTTTTTATTGTGCTTAATATTGTGTGGGTGAAATAAATTATGTGTATTGTGTTTTTGGGTCAGTTAAAGCAGTGGTAATATATATTACATTTACGATGAATGATACAGGGCTCATCGTCGGATAAATTTTATTTTATATTTTGTTTTAATATTAAATATTAAATATTAAATCATTACTGTCCCGTTAACTTAAGTTGCCGTCATTCCCGAATGCTTCTATCGGGAATCCAGCGACTTTACAGGTTCTAAGGTCACTGGATCTCCGATAGAAGCATTCGGAGATGACGAATTTTGGGTTAGCCTTTTCATGTCTTATTAATACTTTGTATATTCATAGTCTGCTATATCAGGCTTGCAGCAAATGTTTAAAAAGTTAACGGGACAGCAGTGATATTTAATATTAAATACGAGTATATTTTTTATTTAAATAATTTGCCTCCATTCGAGTTTTGTTTTTAATAAACACTGTTCGTAAAAACATATATAAAGTTAGTCGCTTAATATAGACAGTGTGTTTCATTTGCCTGCGGATAGTCGTATGCTGGTGTTATTTAATAGAGTGCACAGAAAAATACAGAGCATCCAGATGGTGCTCTGTCATATTGGAACTTAATCCATGCCAGCGAATCACCAGCCTGATCAACGCAGTTGTAATCTAGATGAAAGTACACTAACACTAAAAAATATTATTCCCGCAATGAGCACGCCACTGGCATCCATTTTTGGCAGCGGATTTCTGGTGGTGGTGCCTATTCTTGCAAGTGCTGTTGGCCCCTATGCAATACTGGCAATGATCGTGGTCGCGTATGTTGCTTTTCTGGTTGGTACAATTGTCCGCCATAATATACTTTGTGCTGAACCTGTACTGGCAAAAGGTGAGCAAAGGTTCACCGTGCTTATTGAAAGGCTTTCTGATTTTGCTCTGGTTATTGCCTATGTGGTCTCAGTCTCTCTATACATACACATCCTTTCTTCTTTTGTTCTCGTTAGTTTCGATCTGGATACAGACTTCAATAAAAGCCTGCTAACGACTATAGTAATAGGCATTATTACGATTACTGGTTTATCTGGTGGCTTGAAACCACTGGAAAAACTGGAGCGCTGGGCACTTTATGTCAGCCTTATGATTCTTGTTGTATTGCTCGTTCTGTTTGGTGTTTATGATGGCAGTCAATTTCTGACACAGGGGTATTTTTCTTTACCTGAAGTACCACAGCGAAGTGCCTGGGAAATTGCCACTATAGTGGCAGGTACATTAATTATTGTGCAGGGTTTTGAAACAACCCGGTATCTGGGTGAAACTTTTGATAGCGTTACGCGCATTCGTGCCGCACGCTGGTCACAATATTTTTCCCTCGGTCTCTACATTGTCTTTGTTGCTCTTGCGCTGCCCATAGTGCATGTGCTGAATGGAAATTATGATGACAATAGTCTTATCACTCTGGCAGCAACTGCGTCATGGCTATTACCCTTACCACTGATTGTGGCCGCCAGCATGTCACAGTTTTCTGCTGCGGTTGCGGATACTCTTGCCGCCGCAGCCAATATGCAGGAGGCAAGTCAACAACATATTAATACACGTTGGGGATATTTAATTGTGGGCATCGCGGCAATGGCACTGGCCTGGTCAGGTTCGACCATTGAAATTATTGCACTGGCTTCACGGGCGTTTGCTTTTTACTATCTACTACAGTGTGTGGTTGCATTTAGTGTTTGTCGAAATAGTATTGAACGTATTCGTTTTGTTCTTATCGGACTTATACTGAGCTTTGTTCTGTTGTTTGCAGTTCCCGCAGCTTAACTCGAAATAAAAAAGTAATGTAGAAATGACAACAACTGATTCATTATTACAGACAGATGAGTTCGCGCTTTTTTTTGAAGGCGATGAGCTCTATGAATCTATGCTATCAGATATAAATACAGCCCGAAAAAGTATTCGTCTTGAGAGTTATATTTTTGCCAGTGATGAAATCGGCTGGCGTTTTGCCAGAACGCTGGCCGAACGAGTTGCATCAGGTGTGAGTGTGTATCTGCATCTGGACGCTGCAGGTTTTTTATCATGGAATTCAAATAAGTTTAAATACTGGATGCGTCGTCAGGGAATAAAAATTCGTGTATTTCATCGTTGGCAGTGGCGTAATCCCTGGCGTTATAATCAGCGCAACCATCGTAAATTGCTGATAATTGATGACTGTAAATTATACCTGGGTGGATTTAATATTCATCGTGAAAGCTCCCGTGAATTTTTTGGCATCAAACGTTGGCGTGATACTCATTTGCTACTTGAGGGAAGTATTGCAAAGCAGGCGGCTATTTTATTTGATAGTTTCTGGAAAGGTGAGCGTCATCAGCTACCAATAGAGTCAGATGCAACCAATGCACTGATTCCCAATTTCAACTACAACTGCAGGCAGGCATTAAAATGTCTTTATAATGATAGTTTTCAGAGAGCACAACAATCCATTACTTTGACCACCCCTTACTTTGTTCCTGATCGTCACACGCAGAGAAATTTACAGAAGGCCGCTCAGCGCGGTGTAGATGTTCGACTACTGGTGCCACGTAAAAATGATCAGCGATTAGTGCAGTGGGCATCACGAGCCGCTTATGCAAAATTACTCAGCAATGGTGTTCGTATCTATGAATATCTACCACGCATGTTGCATGCCAAAACGGCGGTAGTGGATGGAAGCTGGGCTATTGTTGGCACGGCTAATCTGGATTATCGCAGTCTGTTTGTAAATCATGAAATAAATCTAACGACACACAGTTTAATACTCTGCAATCAGCTTGATATACAGTTCAAAGTTGATCTAGATCAAAGTGAAGAAGTTTACACCCAGCAATGGTCAAGACGTCCCTGGGGTTCACATGTGGCAGAGTTTATTAGTTGGCTGGCAAGGCGCTGGCTATAAATAAAAGATTGTATTTAATCTGAATTAATATGTTATCTAACCAGTCATATAGTTACTACTTAAACTCAAAAGATTCTCCTGTAACTGATACACAGGCTGTAAATTGATGCATTAATAATATTTGCCACTACAAATGATGTACAGGTTTGATGGTGAGAGGTGCTTATTTTTCAATGGAGAATACTATGCACATATACACAGTCACTGAACTGGCTAATCGCTGTAATACAACGCCACACGCTGTGCGTTATTACACCCGCATGGGGTTGTTGCGACCGGAACGTCATCCTGAGAATGGTTATCGTCTTTATGATAACTCAGATATACCCTGGCTTAAATTCGTACAACGGGCAAAAAATCTAGGATATACATTAAAAGAAATAAAGGAAATTATGCATGATGCTAATGATAATAAATCCCCCTGCCCAAAAGTACGTGAAATTTTACTGCACCGCATAGATGAAAACAGGCAACGACTTGATGAGCTACTTGCATTGCAAACACGAATGGAACAGGCGCTTCAGCAGTGGGAAGATATGCCAGATGGAATACCTGATGGTCACTCCGTATGCCATTTGATTGAATCTGTAATAGAAGGCACAAAACACATGCCTCATATAAAGATAAATAATTTTAAATATTAACTCATAATTAGAGGAAAACATGATGAATGTAATGATATTAGCAACTAAAAATTGTAGCCACTGTAATAATTTTTCTAAAGAGCTGAATGATCTAGGTATAAAGCATCAGGTTTATTATTGTGAAGATGAACCTGAACTGGTGAAAAAATACAGTATAAGGCATTCACCTAATTTGATAGTGAATGACGAAGTTGTATTTCGTAAACAGGCAACAGAAGGTGAACTTAAGCAGCATTTTGATCTCTAACTTATCAGCAGTATAAATCGTAATAAAAAATGAAAACAGGTGACATTATGACAGACAATACAAATGATATAGATCAGTCAAAAACTTTGTCTGATCCCGTGTGTGGAATGGCCGTAACACAAAATAGTGAACATCATATTCATCATGCAGACCATGATTATTATTTTTGCAGCAGTAGCTGTCACGATAAATTTGTGGCAAATCCGGGACAATATGTGAAGCAGGATGGGTAATTCAGAATGATGAATATTTAATTTAAAAAATCAAAAAATGGGCTTGACCTGTGTCCGAGTAACAGGTTGCAGGCTTGATGCATAGAGTTATAAATAATGTGATTCTACTTATTAAATGATAACAACGAGGTGTAGTCATGCAAACTAATCCACAAGACCATGTGCAGTTTCAGGCGCAGGAGTACTCTACTAGCGGCGGCAGTAGTATTCAGCGACCCAGTGTATCAAGCAGTACATCTGCGAGCCATAGAATACTCACTGCTTTAATGAATGGCTATCACGGCCCGGTTGCCATTGAGTTATGGGATGGCAGCCTGTTTAGAAGCCGGGAAGAAGTGGAGTGTGTTTTACACATTCATCAGCCTGGTGTACTTCGTGATTTAATATTGCGCCGTGATCCAATAAAACTGGCTGAAGCATTTATTGCTGGCCATATAGATATTTCCGGTGATCTGGAGACATTATTTAAACTGGGCTCACATCTGAAAAACATAAAACCAGGATATGGTGTACGTTTGCAACTGTTATTTGATGCGCTGCGTCTGCCATCATTAAAAAAACAGGGTTACGATCACCGGGTAAAAGCCGGAGAGAAACAACAGAAAAATTCTCGCAAGGCAATTGCACATCATTACGATGTCGGCAATGATTTTTACCGCTTATGGCTGGATCGTGAGATGGTTTATTCCTGCGCTTATTTCCGTGATGAGGAGCAATCCCTGAATGAAGCTCAACAGGACAAACTGGATTATCTGTGCCGTAAACTTCGTTTGCAACCAGGCCAGACTTTGCTTGATATAGGATGCGGCTGGGGTGCTCTTGCCTTATGGGCAGCGCAAAATTATGGCGTAAAAGTACACGGCATTACTTTAAGCAAAGAACAACTGGCGCTGGCTAACGACAGAATTAAACAGGCCGGACTTGAAGATCGCATTACTTTAGAGCTTCGGGATTATCGCGATCTGCCCGATACAACTAAATATGATCGCATCGTCAGCGTGGGTATGTTTGAACACCTGGGTGTAAAAAACTTTCCAGCATATTTTGGCAAAGTAAAGCAGTTGTTAAAACCTGAAGGTCTGTTTCTAAATCACGGCATTACCATTAAGGAAAATTTACGTAAGTCTCCACTGAAGCGTTTTATCAATCAATATATTTTTCCTGATGGTGAACTGGCTCGCATCAGTGATGTTAATGATTCAATGGAGCAAGCCGGTTTTGAAATTGTAGATGTTGAAAGTTTGCGTCGTCATTATGCCATTACTCTGCGGCGTTGGGTAAAGGCATTAGAGTCTAATAAAAAACAGGCAACTAAACTAACCAGTAGTGAAACATATCGTTTATGGCAACTTTATATGTCTGGTTTTGCATTTTATTTTGATGAAGGCACAGTTAATTTACATCAGATTCTTGTTGCTCATCAACATGATAAATTGCCAACTCCATTACGCCGCGAAGATTTGTATGTTTGATAAATAATCATGGTCAGGAGAGCATCATGCAAGAATTAATCACACTTCTTTTATTTGTCGGACTATTTTTTGTAATGATGAGATTTGGTTGTGGTGCTCACATGAAGCATAAAAATCATGGTGAAAATACTCATCAGCAAAAACATACTGATTCTGTTTGTGGCTTGCATGTTGACCCCAAAGAAGGTTATGGAAAAATGTATGAAGGCACTCTATATCGATTTTGCTCACTGGATTGCCTGAGCAAGTTTGAGGAAAACCCTCAACAGTATGTAAAAAATAATTTATCCCATGACAATCATGGTTATAAAGGAGATGCGTTATGAAAAAAAATATTTCTCTTTTAGCAGTGGGTTATGCCACCAGTGGATTACTGGCAATTAGTTTTACATTGTGTTTCATATTTGATCTGGTATTTCCTGATTACGCAATGTACAAATCGTGGCAGATGTTATTGCCCGGGTTTGAAGGCTTGAGCTGGAAAAGCTTTTTTATCGGCCTGATTGAAACCTATGCTTACGGCTGGTATTTTGCACTGATCTGGGTACCGATTTATAACTACGTTACAGGCAAAGGCAAGGATTAGTGCTGTCATAATGATAGCCATAATATGCCAGCGCACTGAACAGGTTATTAGTTATGACTAAAAATACAACCCCTGAAATAAATCGGCCACGTCGGCGGTTTTTAACCATAGCCACCACTGTAACAGGTACAGTGGGCGCGGCTGTGGTGAGTATTCCTTTTATCGAATCATGGCTGCCGAGCGAAAGAGCAAAGGGTGCAGGCGCAGCTGTGAAATTTGATTTAGGCAAACTGGGGCCGGGCAGACAGGTTACGATTGAATGGCGCAGTAAACCCATATTTATATTAAGACGAACTCCAGATATATTGCTGCGACTTAACCAGCCACAGCATCTGCAACGATTGCGCGACCCCGATTCTGATATTGAAACTCAGCAGCCCGAATATGCGGTGAATAATGTTCGATCTATTCGTGAAGAATATTTAATTGCCATTGGTCTTTGCACTCATCTCGGCTGCATTCCAACATTTCGCCCTGAAGTTGCGCCGGAGGATTTAGGTGCAGAGTGGATCGGCGGATATTTCTGTCCCTGCCACGGGTCACGTTTTGATTTTGCCGGTCGAGTATATAAAGGTGTGCCAGCTCCCACCAATCTGGTTGTGCCGCCATACCGTTATTTATCAGACAGCTTAATTGAAATAGGCTAATAATAGAGCAAAAGATTTTTGTCGCGAATGAACGCAAATATACGCAAATAAAAACAAAAGCATTAATCAGGGCTGCTCTAGCACGCCGCAGGCGCACAAACGAAACATTTGCGTATATTTACGTTCATTTGCGGTAAATCTTTTTTCTTCTGATCTTCCGCTTAAACCTGTTTCTATTGTCTCCACCAGTAGCGGTAGGTTGCTCATTGCTTTAAAATCCCCTTCTTCACCCAGCTCCATCCACAGGGGCAGGGGATTTAATATGAAAAATACTTTGAGGCAATAAATGCACTATTTTCGTGGCTCACCCGCACTCTCAATATTTCGTGTAGAAAAATTACTCAGTCAGTTACAGCAGCAGGTCAGCTGTGTGCAGGCACTTCATGCTGAATACATACATTTTGCGGACATTGATGGCGAGTTAAATAATGAGCAACAAACTGTTCTCGACAAGCTACTGAGCTATGGCCCGGCTTATCAGGCTGAGACCATGAAAGGCGAGCTGTTTCTGGTAACGCCACGACTGGGTACGATTTCCCCCTGGTCATCCAAAGCCACCGACATTGCTCATAACTGTGGATTAAACAATATCAAACGCCTTGAGCGAGGCGTCGCTTATTATATTGAGCTTCAATCTGGCTCATTATTGAGCGATGCAGATCAACAGTCTATTCACAGTCTAATTCAAGATCGCATGATTGAAATGGTGCTTAGAGATTTTCCCCAGGCTGCGGCCTTATTTGAGCACACCGAACCCACTGCGGGTGGCCACGTGGATATTATTTCTGGTGGTCGCGATGCGCTGGTTGCCGCCAATACTGAACTGGGTCTGGCTTTATCCGATGATGAAATCGATTATCTGGTCGAGCATTTTGTTTCTATTAAGCGCAATCCCGGCGATGCCGAGTTGATGATGTTCGCCCAGGCCAACTCTGAACACTGTCGGCATAAAATCTTTAATGCAGACTGGATTATTGATGGAGAGAAACAGGATATTTCTCTGTTTGGCATGATCCGCAATACGCATAAACACTCACCTGAAAATGTGCTCAGTGCTTATCACGATAATTCTTCCGTAATCGAAGGCCATAAAGCCGGGCGTTTTTTCCCCGACAGTGATGGCGAATACAACTACCACCATGAAGACATGCCTATATTAATGAAGGTGGAAACTCACAATCACCCCACTGCCATTTCACCCTTTCCGGGAGCTGCGACCGGTTCAGGCGGTGAAATTCGCGATGAGGGCGCAACCGGTCGTGGCTCAAAACCAAAAGCCGGGCTGTGTGGTTTTTCTGTATCCAATTTAAAAATACCGGGTTTTGAGCAGCCCTGGGAAACCGATCACGGCAAACCAGATCGCATTGTTTCGGCACTGGATATTATGACTGAAGGCCCGTTGGGAGCCGCTGCATTTAATAATGAATTTGGTCGCCCCAATATCAGCGGCTACTTTCGCACCTTTGAAGAAACGGTGCCGGGCACTGAGGGCGAAGAAATTCGCGGCTACCATAAACCCATTATGCTGGCCGGTGGTTTTGGCAATATGCGTAAGCAGCATATCGAAATGAAACCCATGCCCATTGGCACACCCATTGTGGTGCTGGGTGGCCCGGCTATGTTAATTGGTCTGGGTGGTGGCGCAGCCTCGTCTATGGCCAGTGGCAGCAGCGCAGAGAGTCTTGATTTTGCTTCGGTGCAACGGGGTAATCCTGAAATGCAGCGCCGTTGTCAGGAAGTAATTGATCGTTGCTGGGCGCAGGATGAACCTAACCCCATTGTATGGATTCACGATGTGGGCGCCGGTGGCATTTCAAATGCCCTGCCTGAATTAATTAACGATGGTGGTCGCGGCGCTGAATTTGAATTGCGCGAAGTGCATATCGATGAACCGGGCATGACGCCGATGGAAATCTGGAGCAATGAATCACAGGAACGTTATGTGCTGGCAATTTCTGCAGACCAGCTGGATGATTTTAAATCTTTATGTGAAAGAGAGCGTTGCCCTTATGCGGTATTAGGTTTAACCACCGAAGCCATGGAGCTGAAAGTGCATGACCGACACTTCGATGATTACCCTGTGGATATGCCGCTGGATGTTTTACTGGGCAAGCCACCAAAAATGTTGCGCGATGTCATTCACGCCGAAACAAAACAGAAAGTTTTTAATGTAGAAAATATAGATTTAAAAGAAGCTGCACAACGTGTACTCAGTTTGCCTTCAGTGGCAAATAAAACATTTTTAATTTCTATTGGTGATCGCAGTGTGACCGGGCAAATTGCCCGTGATCAAATGGTCGGCCCGTGGCAGGTTCCGGTTGCCGATGTTGCCGTTACCACCAGTTCATTTGATGTCTACACAGGTGAAGCTATGGCATTAGGTGAACGCACACCGATTGCCTTATTAGATGCCGCAGCTTCAGGGCGCATGGCGGTAGCGGAATCCATTACTAATATTGCAGCATCAAATATAGAAAAAATTTCTGATATAAAATTATCTGCAAACTGGATGGCACCCGCGGGGCACCCCGGTGAAGACGCTGCACTTTATGACACAGTAAAAGCGGTGGGCATGGATCTGTGCCCGCAGCTGGGCATTGCGATTCCTGTGGGCAAAGATTCCATGTCGATGAAAACAGTCTGGCAGCAGGATAACAAACAGCAATCTGTTACGGCACCTTTATCACTTATTGTTACCGCCTTTGCACCGGTCACTGATGCGCGCAAAACTTTAACGCCTCAACTTAAAAATAATCACGACTCATTATTAATTTTAATTGATCTGGGTGCAGGGAAAAATCGTCTCGGCGGTTCAGCACTGGCTCAGGTTTATAAACAGATTGGTGATACACCGGCTGATTTAGATGATGCACAGTTATTAATATCTTTTTTCAATGCAATTCAAACTTTAAATAATCAGCATCAGTTACTCGCCTATCATGATCGTTCTGATGGCGGTTTATTTGTCAGCTTATGTGAAATGGCATTTGCAGGTCATTGCGGCATTGAAATTGAAATAGATGATTTAGGTGAAGATGCCATTGCCAGTTTATTTAATGAAGAGCTGGGTGCGGTGATACAGATTCAGTCAACCCATATAGAAAAAGTGATGGATGTTTTCCGTGAATATGAGCTGGATGATTTCTGTCATGTTCTGGGTGGTGTACAGAATCACGATAATATTTTAATTGCTCACAAAGATCAGCCAATTTTTAATAGCAGTCGAATAGATCTGCAACGCACATGGTCTGCAACTACTTATCAGATGCAGTCATTGCGAGATAACCCTGAATGCGCGCAGCAGGAATTTGATCATCTGCTGGATAAAAATGATCCCGGCATGCATGCAGAATTAAGCTTTGATCTTAATGAAAATATTGCGGCACCTTATATTGCCAAAGGTATAAAACCTAAAATGGCGATATTGCGAGAGCAGGGTGTAAACGGTCAGATTGAAATGGCCGCGGCATTTGATCGCGCAGGTTTTCAGTCGATTGATGTGCATATGAGTGATGTTTTAAATAATCGTATTAAGCTTAAGGATTTTAAGGGACTGGTGGCCTGCGGTGGTTTTTCGTACGGTGATGTATTAGGTGCAGGAGAAGGCTGGGCGAAAACGATTTTATTTAATAATAAAGCCCGAGATGAGTTCAGCCAGTTTTTTAATCGTGATGATAGTTTTAGTCTGGGCATCTGTAACGGTTGCCAGATGATGGCAAACCTTAAAGAGCTTATTCCAGGCGCTGAAAACTGGCCGCATTTTGTGCGTAATCATTCAGAGCAGTTTGAAGCTCGATTTAATATGGTGGAAATCACACCATCACCTTCTATTTTTATGCAGGGCATGGCAGGTTCAAGAATGCCGATTGCAGTCGCTCATGGAGAAGGTCGTGCAGAATTTAAAACATCTGCACAGATAAAGCAGGTGCAGAGCGCGCTTCAATTTGTGGATCATTACGGCAAGCCAACAGAAACTTATCCGTTGAATCCTAATGGTTCAGAAAACGGGCTCACCGGTTTTACCACAGAAGATGGTCGAGCCACTATTATGATGCCTCACCCGGAGCGTATATTTAGAGCAGTGCAAAATTCATGGCATCCTGAAGAATGGCAGGAAGACAGCCCGTGGATGCGTATGTTTAGAAATGCTCGCGTCTGGGTGGATTGATTAAATTATTTAGATGCAGTGATGTACACAAAAACAGCGATTTAACCCGTCATCCCCGACACAGGAATTCGGGAATGACAAACTAAAACTAGTTTAATTTCTTTTCTTTTGCCAGATCCCAGAAACGTTGATCATAACTGGTTAATTTATTATATTTAATCATGGCTCGAATTTCTTTAACATACTCTTTTCCCCTCGAAGAATATCGCATTAAGCCTTTGGCCAGCTTATAGCCATCAGGTGCAATATTTTTTAGTTTCAGGTTATGACGGATTTTCCTCAGCTCTTTATAAGGTCGAGTTGAGTTAATATTTTTCATATAACTCCTGACTGATTTCTTAACCGATGAAAAGCTTCTTACTTCATGGTTAGAATTAGCTGAGCGTCGCTTCGGAACAATGCCGCAGCCTTTCGAAAAGCACCACTGGCCATAATAATTTTTAGCAAGCCGCGCAAATCGAGAAGTGCCCCATGCTGATTCATTGGCTGCCTGAGCTATGGCAAGGGAAGGGGGAATAATATCAATCTTTATTAATAATTTATTAATCAGTACATTCATATCGTCACGATATTTTTTAACTCTATATTTTTCTGCCAAAGTCGTTAGTTCTGTTTTTTCTGATGCAGTCAGCTTCTGTCTGGAATTTAACTTTTTTTTCAGATTTATAATTTTATTTCGGACTTTTAATATCAGCAGGTTTTCGGTTTCAATTAACGGATACATTAGTTTAAAAAAGGACGATTTTTTCTCGGTTACTGAGCCCGCATAAAGCTGTGGCATTAATATTAGTGACAGGACTAAAACTAGATAACTGGATACTTTTGCTATTCGTTGCATATAAAAAACCTGATGTTAATAAAATTAGGGGCTGAATTGTCTGAGGGCATGATCTCATTCAAATAATATAAACGCAATCACTGTTGTTCCATTAACTTAAGTGACACCGTCATTCCCGAATGCCTGTATCGGGAATCCAGTAGCTTTACAGTGTTTAAGCTGCTTGATTTCCGACACAAGTATGAAGAAGGTATTTGTTATTTTCATGTAATATGGTATTTATTGCACAGGTAAAGATCATTATATAAAGCTTACAGTTAATATTTTAAAAGCTAACGGGGCAGCAGTGAAGCTGCATTATTATAAATTTATGCCGCCATTAAACCCATACGAATAGCCAGCCGGGTTAGGCCAGTGGCATCAGAAATATCCAGTTTGTTTTTAATGCTGGTTGTATGATGGCCCACTGTTTTAGGGCTTAAATTTAATAATTCAGCAATATCATTTACAGATTTACTGTCTGCCAGTAAAAGAAAAACTTCAAATTCTCTGGGTGTCAGTTCAGCCAGAGGGTCGCTATCTGTTGATGATCGGGCTTTTACCAGATAGGGCATAAGCTCCTGACCAACAAAAACTTCACCGATTGCTACCTGACGAACCGCTTCGATCATTACCTGAGATGCGCTGCGTTTGGAAATGTAGCCAAGTACGCCAAGGTCCAGTGCGCGAGTGAGAAAGACTTCATTTTCATACACACTAAAAACAAGAATTTTTGCATTTTTATCTTTAGCTAATATCCGACGGCTGGCTTCAAGTCCGCCCATGCCCGGCATCGACAGATCCATTACCAGCACATCAGGATGAGCCTGAAAATAACTGCTGTAAGCTGATTCACCGTCTACCGCCTCAGCAACAATGGTTATTCCTTCAGTGGATTCCAGCAGGCGACTGTAACCCGCACGAACCACTTCGTGGTCATCAACAATTAATACGTTTATATTTTTTTTATTCATATTTTATTTTCAGGATTTAATTATTAGCGGTACGGTGATAGAAATAGTTAGCCCATCCCCCGGTGATGTTTCAAGTTCCATATTACCATCTATAGAGGCGACTCGTTCGCGCATACCAATAATCCCCAGGCCTCTGGATGATGAGGTCATGTCAAATCCTGAGCCATTATCTGTTACTCGAAGTAAAATATTTTCATTAACATTAAATAACTCAATGCATATATTATTAGCCGTGGCATGTTTGGATATATTGGTCAGACACTCCTGTACTATTCTGTATAAATTAATTCTAATGCGTTCATCCAGATTATTTAAATCGCCAGAGCATATGAAATCACAGGTGGTGTTTGTATGTCTTTTTTTCCATGCATCTATTTCATCTTTTAATGCTTCAACCAGTCCGAGGTGATCTAAAATACTGGGGCGCAGTCTGTGCATCATTGAATGAACTACATCATAAACTCTCGATGAAACATCTATAATAGCACCGGCACTGGTTGTGATTCTTTTGTCTTTATCTCTGGAGATGTCGCTAATTAGTTCCGCATCAGCCTGAATAGCGGTTAGACATTGCCCCAGTTCATCATGAAGTTCACGGGCTAAATGTTTACGCTCCTGCTCCTGAACCTCCAGTGAGGCGCGAATTAACTGGCGATTTTCGGTAAGTAATTGCTGTGATTTTTCTTCTGCTTTTTTTAATTGCTGAGTTCGGCTATATACTTCAGCAACCATTCGATTGAAAGCGATGGCGGTTTTACTTACTTCATCATTATTTTCTGTGGGAACAGTAACAGAATAATTACCGGCTTCAACTTCTGCTGCAGCATTTGAAAGCAAACTTAATCTTCGAGTTAAACCCAGACCAATTAACACAGTTACAGAAATGGTTAAAATAATTTCAATCATCGCTATGGTTATGCCGCGATTACGTGATTTATAAATAGCATCATCCATTCGTGCAAGGGAGAAGCCCATTAATACACGACCCATCGACTGACCTGCTACTTTTATATCTGCTGCAACATCAAACAGACCATCTTCAACCTGTTTGGGATGCGTGTCTATTTCAGGCCTGAGTTCTGGTGCTGTGGTACCCAGCGCAATAACCGCACGATCATCTCTATCAACAATAACTATATAGGATAATTCTTTATAGTTAATAATATTACTTAGATAATCTTCCAGTGTTGCATAATCAACAGCCACCATATGTCTTCCAGCAGAGTTTGCAATTTGTTGCAGCATGCTGGTTGCGGTATCTCTCAATCGATCTGTATGGGTTGTATGAATAATTGAAATATTATTCCACACCATTATAGAAAGCATGATTATTTCAATAGTGACAACACTGGCAATCAGGCGAAAACGCAGTGAATAAAATAATGGGATGGATTTATTAATCATTTAAGTTAAGCAGCTTTAGTGAGCCAGAAGGTCTCTTATTTTTTCGTACTCATCTTTTTTCGCCTGCTTGAATCCTGAAAACCGTGTGTGCTTAAGAACTTTTCTACCTTCTATTGTATTACCCATATTGAGTAATAGCGAAGAAATTTGAGCTGCACAGTTTTTGCTGATTCTTGGGCTGACACTGATTGGGATGTGTGGCGTGCTCTCTGTATTGGCGATAATTCTCATACTATTACGAACCTGTTGACTGGCCGCTGCATACGGTGGTTGCATTAATGCTGATGCGTCAGTTATATCGTGATAAGACGAAAGTAGTGATGCATCGTGGGTGGGTGTGGCAATCATAGTAATGTCTTTATCTGGGTCAATATTGTGAGCAGTTAAATATTTTCTAACCAGTAATGAAGATAACCCCATAGGATGCACTGTAGCCAGACGTTTACCTTTTAAATCTTCAACGGTACGAATATTACTTTTTTCTGGCGCTACAATTACCGCCCACATACCGGGTGAATCAACGCTGGCAATTAACTGATAACCCGCTTTGCTGTTTGCCTGTGGGTAAAAATGAGGTGCAGTGTATAGAATATCGTAGCGTTGATCTTCGTGTGTGCGACGTGCGAATTCTACAAAATCAGGTGCGGTTTCAATGCGTATAGAAATATTCAGCTGTTTTGATAAATATTGAGCAAGGGGTGAAAAACGATCAACCAGCTGTTCTGCACTTATAAATGGCAGAATACCAAATGTAACCGGATTAAATGGGGTGCAGCTATTGCGTTCACTTGCAGAAGTGACTGGAATAAAACCCAGCATTAAAACCCAGCAAAGAAATATGACAGGCTTTTGCCTGATACCTGAAATTAATGCTATTCGAAAAGATTTCATTTTATAATTATAGCACTGCTGTCCCGTTAACCTTTTTGGACATTATCTGCAGGATTGATACAGCAGACTATGAACGTACGTCTATTAAATGAGACATGAAAATAGCAAACTACAAAATCGTCATCTCCGAATGCTTGTGTCGGGAATGACGGGTGCCTTAAGTTAACGGGGCAGCGATGTAATTATAGCTATAAAAAACAAGCCATTTAAATTTTAAAATAAAAAAGGGCGGCTCCATGCCGCCCAAAATATGCTACTACAGCATTTTATCTTTAGTGTTTAGAGTTATTAATGCTGCCACTAAAGAAACCTGGGCCCGCACCAAAAGGAGGTTGAACAAAGCTGGCATCAGGTGTGTTTTCTGGCTGTCCAATTTGTTCGCTCTCAGATTGTGGAAGATTACCAGGACGACTGGAATCTACCGTTGTAACTCGACCCTGACCCACGCCAAACTGAACTTCCGTTACCATATTATCCGTTAAGCTATCCAGATAGCGACGTAATGCATGCACAGGATGCAGGAAGTTATCTGGTGCAACCTGCTTAACAGTTGGACCAGTAATAATGCCCAGTTTATTTACCGGTTCAGCCAGTGTGATTTCACTGCTGTAATCATCAGCATCCGCTAGTTGGAAGAACTTGTGGTTTGCACCACCGCCAGTACGGCATACTTCATCCAGTGCATTACCATGACCATAGCAGGAAGCAAATACATAACGCTTACCTGGATCCAGTGGCATGCCACCGATGGTAGTTTCTACAATACGTCCGCTGGAGCTGCTGAAAGGTCGGTTTTTAAGATCAATCTTCTGCTGCATGTTTGCCAGACCAAGGTACCAGCCACCGCGCTGCATAAATACATTACGATTAAATACAGCACCCAGAATAGTATCTAAACTTCCCTGAATTGACTGGCCTGAAAAATCAGCAATATTAACCGCAGGTGCAATAGGGAACCATGTATACAGATCACGTAAAGTAATCGCGCTGCCAGGCAAAACAGCATTACCAAAACGGAAGCCATTGGCCATGGAAATATCCACTCCATTTTCCCAGCCGGGAACATTTCTTACATCAGCTACGTTATTTGTAACAGCAAGAATGGCATCAGCAAGAAAGTTGTTAAGCGTGTCTTCCAGTACGTGATGTCTTAACAGTAAGGTATCAGTGTAACCAACTACAGTATCCAGATCGTCTAGCAGTTGCAGGCCTTTTACTGCCGGGTTAAGGAAACCGCCAGGTAAAAATGTGTGGCGTTTAACCGTGTTGTCAGCACCGAGTACAAAATCTTCTTCCATTGCTGCAACCAGTTGAGCCATTGCGGGATCTTCTGCAACAGATTCATCAACAGGGATGGCTTCCCATTCGAAGTTGGCAACACGACTGCCATCCATTTCTAAATCAAGACGACCCACATACATATCACGGTTAGTTTCAACGACAATCGCAGCACCTCTGCGAAGGTGTTTACGCTCATGATGGTTCAGTGCAGCACCCGGTGTTGTGCGGATTACTTTATCTTTTGAAACCAGTAATGCACCCAGAGTTACTTCGTGGGTATGAGCGGAGTACATAACATCGATATCTTTAAAGCTTTGCGCTATTTTTATGTTTTGTGGCAGACCCAGTTCAGATTGCACAACAATTAATTCTGCGCCAAGGCTTTTAACCTGATCGATTATACCCGGCAGTTCTTCAACGCCCTGAGTAAATCGAAAGGTAATATTAAACGCATCAGCCTGTTGTGGAACTATGGCTGCAGTTAAACCGATAACGGCAATTTTTGTACCGTTACGATCCAGCATTTTAAACGCAGGTAATACAGGCTTGCCGTGCAGTGGCGCAGGTAGAGGTGCGGCATTATAAAGATTAGCGGCTACCGTAGGAAAGTTAGCTTTAACAACGCCTTTTCCCGCTGGAGTTGGGAAAGGTGCAGTGGCTGTGTTCTCAACACAGGTATAACCACTGGCGGCATCAGTCAGGCCTGCAATAACAGGCACATCATCACAGCCAATATATCCTGTCATAGTACGCAGGTTGCCTGGAATGGTGGGCTTGGGACCAAAGCTGGTGAAGCGATTACGGAATACAGCTGCGCCATAAGCAAAGTCCCAGTTACCCGGTGTATACACATCAATGCCAAATGCATTGATGGGGATCATCATCGCGTCGCCCAGAGTAAACATGGTTTCTGCACTGCCGTGAGTTAAATCGCCGGTGGAAAGTAGAACCGCTTCAGCATTGTCATCACGTATGTCGTCAACGACAGTTTTTAATTTGGCAAGGCCACCAGAGCTGGCAACTTCTCGTTCAGTTCCGTCAGGATTTTTTAGCACCGCTGCATGAGATACCAGAGTGCCGTGCAGGTCTCCCATTTCTATGAGCGTAACCACATCAGCAGATGCCGAAGTGCTCATGCATCCCATTGCAAGGGCTATGGATAGCAGGGTTTTGCAGCCGGGCTTCGACTGGTTATTCTTTTTCATTTTTTTATCCTCATCTATATTTATCTGTGCATTAACGCCAGAAACACTGACGGTATGAACAAAATTTATGCATGTGAAAATTTAAATGGCTGGCAGGATTATCACCATAGGGAAATTCCTTAAACGAAGTAGGGTAGAAACTTATTAGAAAATAAGGATATTCTTTTGAGCCTGCAACGGAGTGATGTAGTTTGGTGTTAGAGTTTTTTTACCACAGAGGACACAGAGACTGAGCTATCCTCACAAAATAGTCAGAAAAGCCAAAAAGATAAAAGCATGTTGTCCGCAAATAAACGCTAATGTTTTAGTTGCGTGCCTGCGGCACACAACACCTTGTTAATGTTTTTGTTTTTATTTGCGTGTATTAGCGTTCATTTGCGGACAATATGCTTTTGATTTTTAGAAAATAGTCATGGGGATAGCTCAGTCTCTGTGTCCTCTGTGGTGAAAAAAACAGCTATTAAATAAAAACTAATAATTAAATTACAATTCGATCATAAGTCCAGTAAAGCCCGGTAAGTGCAATCACCAACGAGCCGGGCATAACTACATAACGGTTGTACCAGCTTTTTTTTCTAAACCATAAACCCACAGAAATAAAAGCCAGAGTGATAATTAAAATCTGCCCCAGTTCTACGCCCACATTAAAGCTGATTAATGCAGTAGCAAAAGCATAATCAGGCATACCAAAATCTGCCAGCATACTGGCAAACCCCATTCCATGAAGTAAGCCAAATGTAAATACAACGAATAAACGATGAGTATTTAATTTATGCGAAAAAATATTCTCAAATCCGATATAGGCAATTGAGAGTGCAATTAAAGGCTCTACAATATTAGCCGGTAGATAAATAATATTTAACATGGATAAACTAAGAGTAATGGAATGCGCCAGAGTAAACATAGTGACCTGCCAGAGCAGGAGGCGCATTTTTATGCTGAGTAAAAATATTCCCAGAATAAATAAAATATGATCCAGACCTTTGGGAAGAATGTGATCAAAGCCGGCACTTACATAAGTGCTAATAATTTTTGTTGTACTTTGGCGGGTAAAAACCTCGGCCAGTGACACCGGTTCGCTGGCCTGATTGTTTCTCAACCACTGCCACGGCGACCAGAACCATTTTTCATTTTCTTTATCTATCTGCCGGACTCGAATTGCATTATCACCAAATTTTTCCGGGTAATGCCAGGTCACGTTTTTTACATCTCGATTTATGTTTCCCTCAAGGGTAATGACACTGATTCTGGGAACTTTGGTGTAGCCCGGCTCTGGTATCTTTACATCGGTAATAACCAGTGGCACAGGTTTATTATCAAACTTTAGATTAATAGCATTTGTAAACGAGTCTTCGAAGGGTTTAAACCTGAGCAACAGATCGGCTCCCTGTAAAGCTCGCAGTTCGTCATAGGCCTCGGCATTAGGGGCATCTTTAGTGTTTTTGTATTTCGCATTAATACCGGTCAGTATCGCTTCAATACTGACTCGAATTTCAATGCTGTATTTGCCTTCTGCATACACACTGATCTCAATCAGTGCCGGTTTAACGACATCGGCCACTGTCGGGCTGCAATACAGACCGAACAGAAGTAACAGGGATAATATCAGGGGCTTAAAATGGCAGATAAAAAAACTCATAACAGCTATTTGATTAATGGGTAATATGCTTTAAAATAGCACTCGATCTGAAACAAAAATATAATTATATTCAGATTCTAATCGATTAGGCTATATCCGGCCAATTTGGAAATCAGTGTGAACTTAATGTGCTGTCAGCAGACTATCTGTTGATATCAATGCATAATTTTTAAACTTTAATACCAGGTGTTTACATGCCCTATCTTGATCGACGTGAATTTATCAAATTTTTCGGAATAACTGCAGCCGGTGTCGCGATTTCCAGTTGCACTTCTAAAGAAGTATTTTCCAGTGATATGCCTCAGAGCTTTTATGATGTGCCAATGCAGGGTAATGCGCGTATTTTGCATATAACCGATGTGCATGGTCAGCTTAATCCGGTTTATTTTCGCGAGCCTAACGTTAATCTGGGAGTAGGCAACGCCTATGGCAGGCCGCCTCATCTAGTTGGTAATCACCTGCTCAAATATATGGGGCTACAAACCAGCACCCCAGAATCCTATGCCTATACCTATCTGGATTTTCAGAAATCCGCGGAAAAATACGGTAAAACAGGGGGCTTTGCTAATGTAAAAACCCTGTTAAATCGCCTCAGAAAACAGGCCGGTGGCAAACAGAATACCCTTACCATTGATGGGGGTGACTTATGGCAGGGTTCCGGCACCTCTTTATGGACTCGCGGAGTGGACATGGTTGAAGCCTCTAATATTATGGGGCTGGATGTTATGGTCGGGCACTGGGAATTCACCTACAAAGAAAACGAAGTGCTGAGTAATGTCGCTTTATTCAAAGGTGATTTCATTGGTCAGAACGTGCGCGTCGAAGAAGACTCTCTATTTGGCGATGAATACGGCAAACTGGTTGAGCGCTACGATGGCAGTGGCTTATACGATGAAGATTCAGGGCATGCGTTTAGACCCTATGTCATTAAAAATGTAAATGGTGCCCGCATCTGCATTATTGGCCAGGCGTTTCCCCGTACTGGTAATGCGAATCCAAAAGAATTTTTCCCTGACTGGTCATTCGGCTTACGTGAAGACGATATGATTGAGCTGGTAAAAACCATCAAAAAAGAAGAAAAGCCCGATGCCATTGTGCTGCTTTCCCATAACGGTATGGATGTGGATATTAAAATGGCAGAACGTGTGCCCGGCTTAAATGCAGTGTTTGGTGGCCATACCCACGATGGCATTCCGAAACCTGTTGAAGTTAAAAATGTAGAAGGTCATACCTGTCTGGTCACCAATGCAGGCTCCAATGGTAAATATGTCGGCGTAATGGATTTTGATATTCAGGATGGCAAAGTGAAAGCCATGCACTATAAAATGCTGCCGGTGATATCTGACTGGCTGCCTGCCGACAAGGAGATGGCCGCCTATATTAAACAGATGCGCCAGACCGTATACAGCAAGAAAATTGTAGAAAGCCGGGCTAAAAAATATTTTTATAATGAAAAGCGCGTGGGTAAAACCTTCGACAGTATTCTGAATGAAAAACTGGCCATTGCTGATAGATTACTCTATCGCCGCGGTAACTTTATGGGTACCTGGGATCAGGTGTTATGCAATGCTCTGCGAGAAGAATATAAAGCAGATGTCGCCATGTCAGCGGGGGTTCGCTGGGGTACAACCACTCTCAAAGGAGACTGGATCACGATGGAAGATGTAATGACCCAGTGCGCCATCACTTACGGTGAAACCTATGTCAGTGAGATGAAAGGCAAAGACCTGATGAATATTCTGGAAGGCGTGGCAGATAATCTGTTTGACCCTGACCCTTATCTTCAATCAGGAGGGGATATGGTACGAGTAGGTGGGCTGGATTACACCATCGACCCACTAAAGCCTCTATATCAACGCATTACTAATGCAAGGCTCGATAATGGCCACATTATTGAAGCGAACCAGACCTACCGTGTAGCCGGATGGGCCACCGTTGGCCGCGCACCAGAAGGCCGCCTGATGTGGGATGTAGTTCGGGATTATATTATTAAAAATCGTGGAAAAGATAAGGTTCTAAGGCTGGAAAAAATTAACCACCCTGAACTCATAGGGGTGAGTAAAAATCCCGGGGTAGCCGATTACCCTGGCAAGCAGGTATAAAAAATATCCCGCTACTTTTCTGTAGCGGTTTTTTTTTGCTTAAAATTAGAGTTCCTAATATGCTTATAATAAAAACACTGGCATACCGGGATTTTTAGCAAAGACTCTACTAAACTCCATAGATATGAAATCTAAGCTTTTGAATTAAAAGAAAAGTTTGTCTATATCAAATTCAGGGGGAGCTAGGGTACCTCTGATTAAGTCTGGTTGATGAGATTGCTGTTCAAACATTTTAGATACAAGGCGAAGATTGCAGCTAATAGTGAGCTATTAGCAAGATTTTCAACGCAGTAGCTGAAAGGTTTGAGCAGTAAGATCACAATCATGACTTGATCAGAGGTTCCCTAGATAAAAACATTCAATATTTCGGGTCAGATAGCAATGAAAACATATGTTACATAGCTAATTTGGTCATGACGATTACCCTCTAAATATATGTCAAAACAGATAAAAATAAGAACAATATGTTTAGTTAAAAGTATTAATTTACTTTTAACTAAACTGACACAATTATTTTTTATTGCAGGGCTAATACTTTTTCTTATTTCTCCAGTAAATTCTTACTCTTATGCCAGCGAAAAAAATCTTGAATATAAAGTAAAAGCGGCTTATCTATATAATTTTACAAAATTTGTTAACTGGCCTGATGACGTGCTGCCTGACAATAATGAAAAAACACTGAATATATGCATTCTTGGCCAGGATCCTTTTGGCCATGCAATTGATCTGCTTTCTAATAAAACAGCTCAGGGACATAATGTTTCTGTTGAATATATAAAAAAAGTTAATCCTGGCCTTCAATGCCATGTTGTATTTATAAGTAAATCGAAAGAAAAAAATATCAAACAAATTTTAAATAGCCTGTCAGATAAAAAAGTTTTAACCGTAAGTGATATTGACAGGTTCGCTATAAAAGGAGGCGGCATATCTCTAAATATTTTGAAAGGTAAAGTCAGTTTTAATATAAATCTACAAGCCACAAAAAATGCAGATTTACAGGTAAGTGCAAAACTACTTGAGCTGGCAAAAATGGTGATTGAATAATGTCTGCACTTAATTATTTAACCCAGCTCACAAAAGATGTTTCTATCAGTAAAAAACTTGTATTTATAGTTTTACTTACAACAAACATCGCACTCCTTTTGGCCAGCTCTGCCATTGTTATATACGATCGACAATCTGAAAAAGAAAGCTTATCCAGAGAGCTTTCCATATTAACCCGGGTCATTTCTCAAAGAAGCACCGCCGCTCTAACATTTAGTGACCAACAACTTGCATCAGAAAACTTACAGGCCTTGTCAAAAAATAAAACTATTTTGACGGCCTGCATATACGATTCAGAAAATAATTTATTTAGTTATTACTATGCCGAAAATATCATCCGCAAATGCGATCCTCATACTCAATATCTACAAACAGGGTATACAGGAGATATTTACCAAATCCATCAGGGTATAACGTTAGACGGGTCGATAATTGGCTTTATTTTTATAACATCTTCTCTTGAAGAAATTAATAAGCGATTAATTAATTATATTGTCTTTGTTGCTTTAATGTTTATTGTTTCTAGCTTTATTGCATTTTTAATGGCGATAAAACTACAAAAACTTATTACTGATCCTATTATTAACCTGGAAAAATCCTCAAGAAAAATTTATGGCGAAAAAGATTATTCAATACGAGCGAAGAAAAACACCAATGATGAAGTAGGTCGCCTTGTCGATGCTTTCAATGATATGTTAAGTGGCATAGAAGAACGCGATGCAGCTTTAGTCGATGCCAAAGAAAATCTGGAAGAAATAGTAAAAGAAAGAACGAGCAAACTAAAAGAAGCTCAAGGCGAACTGGTAAGAAGCGAACGCATGGCTACACTGGGTCAACTCACAGCTACAGTAAGTCATGAAATAAGAAACCCATTAGGTACTATCCGGACATCGATTTTTACCTTATCTAATAAACTAAAAGATAAAGACCCAGGATTAATTACTATCATTGAACGAATGGAAAGAAATATAATTCGTTGCGATAATATTATTACCGAACTTCTGGATTTTTCCAGAATTAGAGCACTTAATCATGAGCGAACAGATTTATCTTTATGGATAAGATCTGTGCTGGCCGATCTAACAGTACCGGATTCAATAAATATACAACTGGAACTTAATGATGATATTGAAATTGAAATTGACCGAAATTTATTACAACGAGTTATTATTAATGTAATTGAAAATGCCTGTCAGGCCATTAATGATTCCGATGGTAAAGATAATACATTAATAATTCAAACTAATTTATCTGACTCAAAAACAGAAATTATCGTAATTGATGCCGGGTCAGGCATTCCAGACGATGTTTATCCTCATATTTTTGAACCCCTTTATAGCACCAAAGGATTTGGTGTTGGTTTAGGTTTACCGATAGTTAAGCAAATCATGGAACAACATGGTGGTGGAATCGATGTAACATCAGAAAATAACGTGGGCACAAAGGTAACACTGTGGCTGCCGGCTTCTTTAAATTTTTCAAAAGAAATAGCTTCATAATAAGGGATGCATTAAGTAATGACTCAACATAATGTTTTAATTATTGATGATGATATTGATTATGCTCAATCTCAAAAGGAATTTCTGGAAGATTATAGTTACACCATAAAAGTCGCAAATACTATTGAAAAAGCAATTAAGGTAGTTAAAGAAAATAACCTCAGTGTTGCATTGGTTGATATGCAACTTGGAAAAAATGATGGTGTTGATTTAATTAAAGAAATAAAAAAAATAAACCCAGATTTGATTTGCATCATGATTACAGCTTATGCATCCATATCAACAGCTGTAGATGCTATAAAGCAGGGGGCATTTGAATATCTTACCAAGCCCGTTCATCCTGAAAGCCTGTTAACCACGCTGGAGCGCGTTTTCGAAGTAAAAGAATTACATGATGAAAGAAACCGAGCCAGAGAAGCTCTGCTTCGTGAACAGGATCGTGCAAAGGTAACATTAGAAGCCATCAATGACGGTGTTATTTCTACTGATATTAATGGCTGTATAGAATACATGAATCCTGCAGCAGAAAAAATAACATCCTGGTCGGCATCAACAGCAAAAGGATTGTCTGTTGATAAAGTTATTCATTTTAATAATGAAGTAAGCCATAAGCCTATTGATAACCCTGTTTATAAATGTTTACGTGAAAATCTAACTCTTAGCACACCTAAAACGGTTATCCTTTCCAGGCCTGATGGCATTAATTTGTGTGTGGAAAATTCTGCAGCACCTATTAAAGAAAAAAATTCCAGTATTTTAGGTGCAGTGCTGGTTTTGCGCGATGTCACTGAATCCAGAAAATTATCTGCTCGCATTTCATATCAGGCTACTCATGATTCATTAACAGGGTTAATTAATCGAATTGAATTTGAGTCTAAATTAAACGCTGCATTATTAACTTCAAAAAATAACAATGAAAAACATACACTTCTATATATAGATCTGGATCAGTTTAAGGTGGTCAATGATACCTGTGGTCATGTTGCAGGTGATGAATTACTCTGTCAGTTAACAGCATTATTTAATAAGCAACTGGGAGACAAAATGACTCTGGCCAGACTTGGTGGTGATGAGTTTGGTTTGCTGGTTGAAGAAGAAGATTCAGATAGCGCTCATCAGGCTGCTGAATACATCCTAAAAATCTGTCATGATTATAGATTTAACTGGCAGGATAAAAGTTTTGTTGTGGGAGCCAGTATCGGCCTGGTTGAAATTAATGAAGATACAATCAGTATATCAGATATATTAAGTCAGGCTGATTCAGCGTGTTATGCTGCAAAAGATGCAGGGCGGAACCGTATTCATATATACAATGCCAGCGATATAGATTTTTTGCAGCGACATGGTGAAATGCAATGGGTTGCAAAAATAAATAAAGCGCTGGATGAAAATCGTTTTTTACTCTATTTCCAGAAGATTGTGCCTGTTGATTTAAGTCTTGATGATGGAGATCATTTTGAAATCTTAATCAGAATGCAGGATGAAAATAATAAAATTATTCCACCTGGTGCATTTATTCCGGCAGCAGAACGTTATAATCTAATGTTACAAATTGATCGCTGGGTTATTAGTGAAGCATTCAACTGGTTCTCCAGTCATCCAGATGTACTTAATAAACTTGCTCTTTGCACTATTAATTTGTCAGGTCATACCTTAAGCGATAAAGCATTTGTTCATTTTATAAATGAATGTTTCAAAAATCATGATATACCCAGAGAAAAAATCTGTTTTGAAATTACAGAAACAGCCGCCATTTCAAATTTAAACAATGCGATGGCTTTAATACATCAGTTAAAAGCGAACGGCACTCAATTTGCATTGGATGATTTTGGCAGTGGTCTGTCATCCTTTGCCTACCTGAAAAACCTGCCTGTTGACTATTTAAAAATTGATGGGGAATTTGTAAAGGATATGGTGGATGATCCTATTGATCATGCTATGGTTAAATCAATTAATGATGTTGGTCATGTAATGGGCAAAAAAATCATCGCTGAATTCGTTGAAAATGATGCCATTCTGGCCAGCCTGAAAGATATTGGCGTTGATTTCGCTCAGGGTTATGGCATTGCAAAACCCAGACCCCTTGATGAACTTATTGATTAATAAATTTTCATTGCCCGCGATTGTTTAAATTTCCTCCATTAATAGAAGCCAGATTAATAAAACGCTATAAGCGATTTCTGGTAGATATTCAGTTAGAAGATAATTCTGTAATAACTGCACACTGTGCTAATACAGGAGCCATGACTGGCTGTAAACCCGACAATGCTCGTGTCTGGTTATCTCAGTCTGATAACCCGAAACGTAAATACCCCCATAGCTGGCAGCTGGTTGAACTTGATAATCAGCATCTTGCCTGCATCAATACAGGTATAACTAATTCAGTTGCAAAAATAGCTATAGAACAGGAAAAAATTTCTGAACTTGCCGGGTACAATAAAATAAGCGCAGAAGTTGTTTACGGTAATGAATCCAGCAGAATTGATTTTTTGCTCGAAGCACCATCGAATCAAAACGCAAGCAGATGTTATGTTGAAGTTAAGCATGTCACATTAAAACTTGAATCGGGTCTGGGGGCTTTTCCAGATTCTGTATCCATACGTGCTCAAAAACATTTACGTGAACTGCAATATCAGGTTGCTCAGGGTGATCGGGGTGTTCTATTATTTTTAATTATGCGCTCAGATATTAATAAGGTAACACCGGCCGACTCAATTGATCCTGCTTACGGACAGTTGTTGAGAGAGGCTATTGACTGTGGCGTCGAAGTGCTGGCCTATAAAACAGACATTAGCCAGGGGGGAATAAAAGTTACTCAGTCCATCCCCGTTATTGTTTGAATAATACTAAGAAAAACAGGTAATAATAACCGAATTATGGTTTAATCTTGCTCCATGTTTAGACCCAAAGAACTCTTTATAGGCCTCAGATACACGCGCGCGAAAAGGCGCAGTGGATTTGTATCTTTTATCGCCATGATCTCAATGATGGGCATAGCTCTGGGTGTAGCCGCATTAATTGTGGTTTTGTCTGTAATGAATGGTTTTGGTGAAGAGTTACGCAATCGCACATTAAGCATGACCGCCCATGCCACAGTAACCGGTCACGATGGCTACCTGAGTGACTGGAAACAAATACGCAACAATGTCTCCAAACATAAGAATGTAATTGATTCTGCTCCCTATACTCAGAACGAAGCAATGCTGAGCAATGGCAACCGTGTTAGTGGCGCCATTATTCGTGGCCTGATACCTGAGGAAGAACCCAAGGTCTCTGACATCGATGAGAAAATGATATCTGGCTCCATTGATGATTTAAAAGCCGGTGCTTACGGTATTATTCTTGGCCGTGAGCTGGCTAATGTACTGGGCGTGTATGAAGGTGAAAAATTAACTGTGATTACGCCTCAGGCCAGCATTACACCTGTTGGAGTTCTACCCAGACTAAGGCGTTTTACTGTGGTGGGTGTTTTTGAAGCAGGGATGCATCAATATGATCGCTCTATGGCGCTTATGCATGTGCAGGATGCACAGAAACTTTTTGGCTTAAATAATCGGGTGAAAGGCCTGCGTCTTAAACTGGATGATATGTTTAATGCACGCGTGATTACTTATGAACTTGATCAAATAGTGGGTGAAGACTACTGGGTCAGAGACTGGACTCGCATGCACACCAATCTTTTTAAAGCTCTAAAAACAGAAAAAATAGTTATGTTTATTATTCTGTTTTTAATTGTTGCCGTCGCCGCATTTAATATTATTTCAACTCTGGTGATGACGGTTAACGACAAGCAGTCTGATATTGCTATTTTGAGAACCATTGGCATGACACCCGGCAGCCTGATGACTATTTTTATTATTCAGGGCGCGGTCATCGGTTTAATTGGTACTGTTCTTGGCGTTGCACTAGGCGTTCCTATTGCACTTAATGTAAATGAAATTGTGACTTTTATAGAAGGGTTGTTTAATACTAAATTTTTACCTGCAGATGTGTATTATATTTCAGAGCTTTCATCTGATTTACGCGCAGTCGATGTACTGACTTATTCTATTTCTGCATTTTCACTCTCAATACTGGCAACTATATACCCTGCATGGCGCGCTGCAAAAATTCAGCCAGCGGATGCATTGAGATATGAGTAAAATTATTTGGACTTTGTCTGCTGTTAGTCAGCAGCAGAAGTTTAAAAGAAAACAGACTTACCGCAAATGCACGCGAATAGACGCAAATAAAACAAACGTTTGGATATGGCTTCATTCTACAGTCTGTCATCCCGAGCGCAGCCGAGGTACCTACATGGACGTAAGTAATAGAGTAACGCAGGAGCAGTTACCGAAGATCTTACTACCCGGGTCGTTAAGATCCCTCGGCTGCGCTCGGGATGACAGGATGCGGGGCAATGCCCACTCCTGTATTTATGTTTTATTTGCGTCTATTCGCGTTCATTTGCGGAAAATAGCTTTTGACTTTGATGTCCGCTACAGGACATAAGCAGCCATTTAGCAGCAGTGCTTGATGTTAGATCAAGTCTGAGTTTAAATCACCACAGGCAAAACTAAATACTAAATCAGTAACATTATGGCTAACACAAATTTATTTACAGACACTTCACAGTTTATACTGCCTTCCAGTCATGGCGAGCCCATTGTGCTTGAGACGATTGATTTATGTAAATCATTTACTGAAGGTGGCGGTGGTCGGCTTGAAGTGCTGAAGAACATTAATATGACCATACGCTCAGGTGAAAAAATTGCCATTGTGGGCGCTTCAGGTTCAGGAAAAAGTACCTTACTGCATCTGCTGGGTGGCCTCGACTCGCCCACTACTGGTCAGGTGCTACTAGCAGAAAAAGATATTGCTACGATGAAAGAATCTCAGCGTTGTTATTATCGAAATCATAACCTGGGTTTTATTTATCAGTTTCATCATTTACTGCCTGAATTTACAGCCGCTGAAAATGTGGCTATGCCAGCACTCATTGCTAATATCCGACCCTCACAGGCTTTAAATAAAGCAAAAGTTTTATTAGAAAAAGTAGGCATGATTCGACGCCTGACTCATAAGCCTTCAGAGTTATCCGGTGGTGAAAGACAGCGTGCGGCTATTGCACGAGCAATGATTAATGAACCTAAATGCATATGCGCTGATGAACCAACTGGCAACCTTGATAAAGCCACAGCCGAGCAGGTGCTGCAGGTTTTAATGCGATTAAATGTAGAATATGGCACCAGCCTTGTTGTTGTGACCCATGATATGGAGCTGGCTAAAAAAATGGATACTATTTATAAATTAGAAAATGGCGAACTCATAAAAATACAATGAACCGCCCACCACAGGCTTCTGCTTTAAATAATCGCGCACGTCACTTATTAAAAACATTAATTGACTGTTATGTAAGTGAAGGTCAGCCTGTAGGATCAAAAGCACTGGCCGATGCCTCCGGCCTTAATATCAGCACCGCCACCATTAGAAACGTTATGGCCAGCCTTGATCATCAGGGCTTAGTGACTGCACCTCATACTTCTGCAGGTAGAGTTCCCACCGAACAGGGATTTCGATTTTTCATTGACTCAATGCTCGAAGTTAATCCTGTTGATTCTGCTTTACTTCAACAGTTGCAACAACAACTTGATCCTGACCTTGATCGGGATGCGTTAATCGATTCAGCCAGCACACTGTTATCTGACATGAGTAAAATGGCGGGCATTATTACCATTCCCAAAGGCGGACAGCTTGCATTACGGCAAATTGAATTTCTGCCATTACCCGATAAAAAAATACTCGCCATTCTGGTGGTCAATGAAAAAGACGTACAGAACCGAGTGCTTCATGTTGATCGAGAATACACTCAGAGCGAACTGACGCAAATTGCAAATTATCTTAACCAGAATTTTAATGGCAAAGATATTTTTGATGTCAGAAAACATCTTATTAATGAAATGCATCAAACACGTAATGAGATGGATGAATTAATGAAAGCAACAGTTGAACTGGCTGATCGTGCCTTAAAACCGGATGACAGTCATAATGAAGATTATCTGCTGCAGGGGAAATCCAATTTAATTCGTTTTAATGACACCGATCATAGCCAGAATCTGCAACAGGTTTTCGAGCTGTTTGAAAGCAAACGGGATATGTTACAGCTGCTTGATCGCTGCATTCAGTCTGAAGATATTCAGGTGTTTATTGGCGGTGAAGCAGGGCTGGAAGGCATGGGCGATTGCAGCATTATTACTTCACCTTATTCTGTGGATGGAAAAATACTGGGAGTATTAGGTGTTATCGGTCCGACTCGAATGGAGTATAATAAGATGATCTCTTTGGTGGATGTGACGGCTAGATTACTTGGTACGGCTCTTGATCCTAAATAAGCCTTGTTAGTATTGTGTACTTACTAATCTATAAGAGTTGTATAGAATTTAAGTAGCCTGTTTTAATCAAAATTAGTCTATAATTAAATGCAATTATTTTAGGTGATTTATGCTTATGTGTTTTCACAGAAAATTAATAATAACTAAAAAAACTTCTACCCAAGCATGTTCGACCTTTCTTGGTCTAATTTTCGCACTCATTTTTAACGCTCCTCTTCAGGCCGCTCCCGTCGATATAACTATGGATGATTTGCTGGAGATGAACTTTGAAAAATTAATGAACGTTGAAGTTTATATTGCAACAAAAAGAAAACAACCTATTGCCGATATTTTTCCTACCACAGTTGTTATCACAGAAGATGATATTAAAAAATACGCTTACCGAGATTTGAAGGATGTTTTAAAGCACACCCTTGGTATTGAATATAGTTTTCCATCGTCTTGGGTTCAGGGTGGTCAAAGAGGTTTCGGCACTAATTTTTCTAATACAAAATTATTTGTAAACGGTCTAGAAACAAATTTATTCTGGACTGGAGAGGCGTTTAACTCAAATCAATTTACGTTGAATAATGTAAAGCAGGTTGAAATTGTGTTTGGCCCAGCATCTACTTTATATGGCGCCGATGCTTTTAATGGTGTTATTAATATCGTCACTAAAAATGCAAGCAATACAAAAGATGGAACCAGCTTTTCTATTGCAAAGACTGATGGAAATTATATGAAAGTCAGTTATTCTTCTATTGAAACTTTAGGGGATTTAAGTGTTTCTTTTTCTGGAACACATCTTGATGACAATGGACAAAATTATCAGGATTTTGTATTGTCACCGGAATTTTCGGAAGTATCGCTTGCTGAGCGACAGCAAATAACCGCCGCAGGAAAGCCATACCGCGATGAAAATCGCGCCAGTAATATCAATTTAGATTTAGCTTATAAATTATCTGATCAAGAAAATCTTAAAGCGGGTATCTACTGGTGGGAAAATAGAGATGGTGGAGGGCAAGAGGTCGCGCATCTAGAGTTTAATTCCCGAGATGAGTTGAGGGAACAATTTCAGACTTACCTTGAATACGCTGTTAATTTTAATGAAGACGCAAGTAAGCTTAATATAAAATATGTTTATGCGTCTGAATTTGATGAAATCACAGGGCCCAATACTACAGATCCTACACTGTTAACCTTGCCTAATGGTCCATTAATTAGGCTGTTCAAAGTTTTAAATCAGGAATTGAACCAACTTGATGTGCAGCTTGATCATGATTTTTCTAAACTTAATAATTATTTAATTGCAGGTGTTACTTATCGGAATTTTGAATTGCCTAACCCCGTATTAATTGATGCAGGGGTAACAAGTAATCGTTTTCCAGCTAACTTTCCTTTTTTAGATCATACGAAAACATCTATTTATATACAGGATCAACAATATTTGTTGGATCGTAAATTGCAGTTAACATTAGGTTGGCGCTTTGATCATTCTACTATTTATGAAAATGTAAATACGGCTAATGCAGCCGTTTTTTGGAATTTTGATGCGAATCATGCGATAAAGTTCTTGTATGGCGAGGCGTTTAGAGAGCCGACGTTGTTTGAATTAGAAAATAATAATAATTTAGAACCTTCTGAGATGCAAAGTTATGAAACTGCTTTTGTTTATAAATACAATAATGGCTTATCGGGGCAAGTCTCTTATTTTATTAATAAAGTATCTAGTTTAATCGTAGTGGATAGAACAGTAACGCCAGCGACGGCAAGTAATTCAGGTAAAAATGAAATACGAGGAATAGAAAGTCGCTTTAAATGGAAAGGCAGTGATTGGAGTGGTTACTTTGATGTTAGTTATAGTGAAAATCCTAATGATAGTGATTTATTAAATATAGCGGAATTTAAATATCTATTAGGCGTATCTTATCAGTATACGAAAAACACGACCTTCTCACTGGAAGGTAAGCATACCTCTACTGTTAACACAGAAATAACCAAAACAGCTGCTGCTGTTACTCCGAAAGTAGTTGAAATATTAGAGGTCCCAGAATACACCTCTTTTGATTTTACTCTGCGTAAGAGCCTAATAAGTTTGAAGGGAACCCCCGCCAATATAGAATTGCTATTTTCGATTAAAAATCTATTTGATAAAAGAAACCTGTTTGCCAATATTCGTGGGCAAAATCCCTATGTGTTCCTTGATGAGGAACGAACCCTTTATATAGAATTGACGATGAATTATTAATGCTTGTTGTTTGCAAATCTGTCTTTTTGGATGTTTTTTGATCAATGTTCCCCGTCTCAGTATTAATTTTGATATTAAACCCTTGAATTACCTCTTTTTATCTCCATATAGCGATCAGAATATTGATATTTTGGAGATACAGAGATGCCCGATGAAGAAATTCTTGAGCAGGAAGAGCCTATAACTGAAGAAGCGGAAGAGGTTTCGATAGAAACTTCAGCTGAAGCAACCATTGAAGAACTGACTCAAAAGCTGGAAGCAGCCGAGAAAAAAGCAGCCGATAACATGGACCTGTTGCTCAGAACTCGAGCAGATATGGATAATTTACGCCGCCGTACCCAGAAAGATCTGGAGAACGCGCATAAGTTTGCCCTTGAGAAATTCATTACAGAATTACTGTCGGTAAAAGACAGCCTGGAAATGGGCTTAGATGCAGCAGCCCACGAGACGACTCTGGAGAAACTCCAGGAAGGCACTGAGATGACATTGAATATGCTTAAGCAGGTATTTGATAAATTCAATGTGGTTGAGCTCCATCCTCAGGATGAAAAGTTTAATGCGGACCACCATCAGGCCATGTCTCTGCAGGAAAGTGCAGAGCATGAACCTAATACTGTTATGGCCGTCATGCAAAAAGGCTATCTGCTAAATGATCGCCTGGTCAGGCCGGCTATGGTAATGGTATCAAAAGCCCCGTCTGAAGAGACAAAAGACAAATAAGTATCTGAGAGTATTGAAATAAATTAACCCGTCCCCATCTAGGGTATTAAGACAAGAATTTAGAATTTTGGAGTTAAAAAAATGGCGAAAATTATAGGTATAGATCTGGGTACAACCAATTCATGTGTTGCAATTATGGATGGTGATACACCAAAAGTAATCGAAAATGCAGAAGGTGATCGCACCACACCATCGGTGATCGCATTTGGCGAAGGCGATGAGGTTATGGTGGGGCAGTCTGCAAAACGTCAGTCTGTGACTAACCCTGAAAATACACTGTATGCTATTAAACGCTTAATTGGCCGCCGCTTCGATGAAGAAGTGGTGCAGCGCGATATTAAGCTGGTGCCTTATAATATTATCAAAGCAGACAATGGCGATGCATGGGTTGAAGCCCACGGCACTAAAATGTCAGCACCTGAAATTTCAGCTCGTATTCTGCAAAAGATGAAGAAAACAGCAGAAGAATATTTAGGTGAAACCGTTACTGAAGCCGTTATTACCGTACCTGCTTACTTCAATGACTCACAACGCCAGGCAACCAAAGACGCCGGTAAAATTGCGGGTCTGGATGTTAAACGTATTATTAATGAGCCAACCGCAGCAGCTCTTGCTTATGGCATGGATAAAAAGCGTGGCGATGCCAAAATTGTGGTTTATGATTTAGGCGGTGGTACATTTGATGTATCGATAATTGAGATTGCAGAAATTGATGGCGAACATCAGTTTGAAGTTCTGGCAACCAACGGTGATACATTCCTCGGTGGTGAAGATTTTGATACACGTTTAATCGATTACCTTGCAGACGAATTCAAGAAAGACACAGGCATGGATTTACATAATGATCCATTGGCTTTACAACGTCTGAAAGAAGCGGCTGAAAAAGCAAAAATTGAATTATCTTCTGCATCACAAACCGATGTTAACCTGCCTTACATCACAGCCGATGCATCAGGCCCTAAACATCTGAATGTGAAACTGACCCGTGCAAAGCTGGAATCTTTAGTTGAAGATTTAGTACAGCAAACAATTGGCCCATGCCGCACAGCGCTTAAAGATGCCGGCCTGGGTGTCGATGAAATTGATGACATCATTCTGGTTGGTGGTCAGACACGCATGCCTAAAGTGCAGGAAGAAGTGACTAACTTCTTCGGTAAAGAAGCACGTAAAGACGTTAACCCTGATGAAGCGGTTGCTATTGGTGCCTCTATACAGGGCGGTGTTTTAGGTGGTGATGTAACAGACATTTTATTACTCGATGTTACGCCTCTGTCTTTAGGTATTGAAACCATGGGTGGTGTAATGACCAAACTGGTTGATAAAAACACCACCATTCCTACTAATGCATCACAGGTTTTCTCAACCGCTGATGATAATCAGGGCGCGGTAACCGTTCATGTATTACAGGGTGAGCGTGAAATGGCGAGTGGCAATAAATCACTGGGTCGTTTTGATCTGGCGGATATTCCACCTGCACCACGTGGCGTACCTCAGATTGAAGTGTCATTTGACATTGATGCCAATGGTATTTTAAATGTATCGGCTAAAGATAAAGCAACGGGCAAAGAACAGTCTATTGTGATTAAAGCATCATCGGGTCTTTCTGATGAAGAAGTCGAAGCAATGGTTAAAGACGCCGAAGCTCATGCAGATGAAGATCACAAACAGAAAGAACTGGTTGAAGCACGTAACACGGCTGATAATATGATTCATGCAACTGAAAAATCACTTAAAGATTTAGGTGATCAGGTTGAAGCCGGTGAAAAAGAAACCATCGAAGCCGCGATTGCAGAACTGCAGGAAGCCACTAAAGGTGATGACAAAGAAGCAATAGAAGCAAAAACTCAGGCGCTAACAGAAGCGGCGGGTAAAATTGCTGAAAAAGCTTATGCACAATCACAACAGGCTGGAGAAACTGAAGGTGGTGAAGCACCTGCCGATGCTGAGCAGGCTAAAGCAGATGATGAAGTAGTGGATGCTGAGTTTGAAGAAGTTAAGGAAGACAACAAGTAACCCACAGGCAGATCATTATGCTTGATTATGGAATGCCTGACTATGTCGGGCATTTCGTGTATTGACTAACCTGAATTAAAATCATTTGGGTGTTTAAGAGAAATAACAAAAAAAGTGACAACAGATACTATGTCAAAAAAAGATTATTACGAAGTTCTCGGCGTTGCCAAAGATGTAAATGAATCTGATCTTAAAAAGGCTTACAAACGCATGGCAAGTAAACATCACCCGGATAAAGGTGGTGACGAAGAAAAATTTAAAGAATCTAAAGAAGCCTACGATATTTTATCCAATGCACAAAAACGCGCAGCCTACGATCAGTATGGGCATGCAGGCGTTGACCCTTCTGCTGCCGGTGGCCCTGGTGGATTTGGTGGTGGCAATGGCAACTTCAGTGATATTTTTGGCGATGTGTTTGGTGATATTTTTGGCGGTGGTGGTGCCGGTGGCCAGAGACAGAATCGTGCATACCGTGGTTCTGATTTACGCTACAACATGGAACTTAATCTTGAAGACGCAGTAGCAGGCACAACGGTAAAAATTAAAATACCTACTTTAGTGAGCTGTAAAACCTGTGCAGGCTCGGGCGCTAAAAAAGGTTCTGAACCCACTACCTGTACTACCTGTGGTGGCACAGGGCAGGTACGCATTCAACAGGGTTTCTTTTCGGTTCAACAGACCTGCCCACATTGTCACGGCAATGGCAAAATGATTAAAAACCCCTGTGGTGCCTGTCATGGTCAGGGACGTATTGAAGAAAGAAAAACATTATCAGTAAAAGTACCCGCGGGCGTGGATAATGGAGATCGTATTCGACTGGGTGGTGAAGGTGAGGCCGGAGAAAACGGTGGTCCTGCTGGTGATTTATATGTGCAAATTCATGTAAAAGCACATAAGATTTTTGAACGTGATGATAACAATCTACTGTGCCAGGTTCCTATTAGTGTTGCAACTGCGGCGCTGGGTGGCGAACTTGAAGTACCAACACTAAATGGTCGAGTGAAACTTAAAATTCCGAATGAAACTCAAACTGGAAAAATGTTTCGTTTAAAAGGCAAGGGAGTCAAACCTGTTAGAGGTGGCCCGGTAGGTGATTTACTGTGTAAAGTCATTGTTGAAACACCGGTTAAACTTACCAATAAACAAAAAGAATTACTCAAAGAACTTGATGCCAGCATGAAAGGTGATGCCAGCAAACATAATCCACAAAGTGGTAACTGGATGGATGGAGTTAAAAAGTTTTTTGATGATATGAAGCTGTAAACAGGAAAAAAATTGAATACACGCAGACGAATTCTTACCGGGTTAATAAGTTTAAGCGCTGGCTTATTTTCAGCTAAAGCCAGTCATGCTGCTGCTCAGAAAAATACCGATAGTCTGCGTTTTCCCGGTGATCCAACCGACCATAATGTGGTATATCAATTTAATAAAGAAGATCAGGAATATCATAAAGCGGTATTATATTCTGTTGGTGAGCTGATTAGAAAATACGGCGACAATGTTACAATAGTGGTTGCTGTTTTTGGCAAAGGCATACATATACTTGCGAAGCAGCCATTACGAGAAGTATCTGAGTTGACGAAGCAAAGAGTAAAAAGTCTTGCTGCTTACGGCGTAAAATTTCACGCATGTGGAAATACGATGTCATCTTTAGACTGGACCAAAGATGACATGCTGCCATTAGCTGAAATTGTTAAGGTGGGTGCTGCTGATGTTATTGAGTTACAGGAAAAAGGTTACAGCTATATCAGCTGGTAAATCAAAATTATGAATAAGTTAATTTATTCATAGCTAATTTTACAGGGCATAACATGTTAAAAATAGCCGTTACAGGTGCAGGTGGTCGCATGGGACGCACTCTCATTGAAGCCTGCCATCAAACAGATAACTGTCAGTTAACGGCAGCATTTGAAAGATTAGACAGCACACTAACTGGATCAGATGCCGGTGAAATGGCGGGTATTGGTAGCAATAATGTAAAAGTTGTTACTGATATTAATAGTGTTATTGACCAGTTTGATGTGATGATCGATTTCACTTCTGTAGACTCCACTCTTAACCATATAGAAATCTGCAAACAGCACAGTAAAAAAATTATTATTGGCACCACTGGTTTTTCAGCTGAGCAGAAAAAAATTATTGAAGATGCGGCAAAAGAAATAGCTATAATATTTGCACCCAATATGAGTGTTGGTGTAAATCTGTGTTTAAAACTTTTACAGATGGCAGCAAAAGTAATGGGAGATGATGCAGATATCGAAGTCATTGAAGCTCATCATCGACATAAAGTGGATGCCCCATCGGGTACCGCATTACGTATGGGTGAAGTAGTAGCAGAAACTCTGGGTAGAAATCTGGATGATTGCGCCGTATACGGTAGAGAAGGACACACTGGTGTGCGCGACTCAAAAACAATTGGTTTTGAAACAATTCGTGCAGGCGACATTGTAGGCGATCATACGGTTATGTTTGCAACCGAAGGTGAACGAGTTGAAATTACTCACAAAGCATCCAGTCGCATGACTTTTGCTAAAGGTGCAGTACGTGCAGCTAAATGGTTAGAAGATAAAGACAAGGGATTATTTGATATGCAGGATGTACTGGGCTTTAATTAAAAAATATTTTTTTATCACAGAGGTCGCGGAGGACAAAGAGGTTTTATTATTACGCTTCGCGTAAATACATTATTTTTTCTCTGTGTCCTCCGTGACCTCTGTGGTAAAAGCTTTTAAAAGGTTAAAAAAATGAAATTAGCATGTGTATTCCCCGGTCAGGGTTCTCAGTCCATTGGCATGATGTCAGAACTTGCAAAACAACATCCAGAAGTTAAAAAAATATTTTCAACTGCATCAGAAGTATTAGGTTATGACTTATGGAAATTAGTCACAGAGGGGCCGGTTGAAGAATTAAATAAAACCGAATGCACACAGCCCGCAATGCTAACGGCAGGTGTTGCTGCATGGGAAATTTTTAAAAAATCTACAGATATTCAACCTGTGATTATTGCCGGTCATAGCCTGGGCGAATATACCGCACTGGTTTGTTCGGGTGCTATTGCTTTTAAAGATGCTGTAAAGCTGGTCGCAGAACGTGGCCGCTTAATGCAGGCCGCAGTGCCAGAAGGCGTGGGAGCAATGGCTGCTATTTTAGGTCTGGATGATGACATTATTATTAATATTTGCGAGCAGGCATCGGTTGATGGCGAAGTTGTTCAGGCGGTTAATTTTAATTCACCGGGGCAGGTTGTTATTGCAGGCAATAAAGCTGCGGTAGAAAATGCAATGGCACTTTGCAAAGAAGCAAAAGCAAAGCGTGCATTACCATTACCAGTAAGCGTGCCATCCCATAGCTCTTTAATGTCAGGTGCTGCGGAACAACTGGGCGAATATTTGAAAGATGTATCAATTAATACACCATCTATTCCTGTGTTACAGAATGTTGATGCCGCTGCTCATAATGATTCAAAAGAAATATCTGACTGTCTGGCAAAACAACTTCACAATCCTGTTTTGTGGGTAGACACAGTTAATAATTTAATTGCTGAGAATATAACGGCAATTGTAGAATGTGGACCTGGAAAAGTGCTAGCAGGATTAAACCGCCGCATTAATAAATCCATACCTAATTACAGCATTGATACTGTCGATAATCTAAATAAGTTTATTGACGCTATTAACGAATAACAAATTAAAAATTTATTGCGGAGAAAGTCCATGAGTTTAGAAGGTCAAATCGCACTGGTTACTGGTGCCAGCCGTGGTATTGGTAAAGCCATTGCAGAAACTTTATCAGCAAAAGGCGCAACGGTTATTGGCACTGCCACAACAGACGGGGGAGCAGAAAATATTACCGCTTATTTATCTGCATCTGGTGGTAAAGGCATGATGCTAAATGTAACCGATGCCGATTCAATTAAAACTGTCATAAAAGCTATTACCGATGACTTCGGTAAAATTTCAATACTGGTTAATAATGCAGGCATTACTCGCGACAATCTTTTAATGATAATGAAAGATGATCAATGGGATGACATTATACAAACCAATCTGACATCTATATTTCGTTTATCCAAAGCCGTTATTCGGCCAATGATGAAAGCGCGCACTGGTCGCATCATTAATATTGGCTCCGTTGTTGGATTAACCGGCAACCCTGGCCAGACTAATTACTCTGCGGCAAAAGCAGCGGTTCTGGGTTTCAGTAAATCACTGGCTCGTGAAATTGGTTCTCGAAGCATCACGGTTAATACCGTTGCTCCCGGATTTATTGATACTGATATGACAAAAGAGCTACCAGAAGAGCAGAGGGCTGCGCTGATTTCTCAGATTCCACTCAATAAACTGGGTGATCCGCAGGACATCGCCAATGCAGTTGCTTTCCTTGCTTCTGATGAAGCGGCCTATATAACAGGGGAAACCATCAATGTTAATGGGGGTATGTACATGCCCTAGGTGTGTAAATTACATTAACTATAGTATGTAACTTATTGTTTTTAATTAATTTAAGGCCATTTAAATTAGATTAAAAAATAGCTAGCATGCTGCGCCAGAATTCACTAAAATACCGCGCAGCTCAATCTTATTCGAATCAAGAGGAAAATTACATGAGCAGTGTTGAAGAACGCGTTCGCAAAATCGTTGTAGAACAACTAGGTGTTAAAGAAGAAGAAGTAACTAATGCGGCTTCTTTCGTAGACGACCTTGGTGCAGACTCACTGGACACAGTTGAGTTAGTTATGGCTTTAGAAGAGGAATTTGAATGTGAAATTCCTGATGAAGAAGCTGAAAAAATCACCACTGTTCAGTTAGCTCTGGATTACGTTAACGCCCATAGCTAATCAGAAATGATTTAAAGGGCAGACTTAACAGTCTGCCCTTTTTTCATTTATGGCTCAAAATATTTCGAGCTAGATGCTAGGGATGCTCTGATTAAGTATGGTTAGAATTAGGCTGAGAAAAAATGGTCTGTATTTTTCACGAAGTGAGGCAGAATAGTCGATCTATTGTAACGAACTTCGGGAAAAACACAGGCCATTTTAGCCAGCCTAAAATAATCAGACTTGATCAAAGCATCCCTGGTTATTAATTTATTAAAATTTCTGGAGAAGTTTCTTGGCTAAGCGTCGAGTGGTTGTAACAGGCCTGGGCATAGTTTCACCTGTTGGTCTGAATCTTAAAGAATCCTGGGACAATATTGTTGCCGGCAAAAGTGGTGCGGCCAGCATTACCGAATTTGATACAGAAAATTTTTCTGTCAAATTTGCCTGCACGGTTAAAAACTTTGATTCTGAACCTTACGTCTCCAAAAAAGAACTGAAAAAAATGGATACCTTTATCCATTATGGTATTGCCGCCGCCGACCAGGCAATAAAAGACTCCGGCTTTGAAATTACCGATGAAAATGCAGAGCGCTTTGGTGTTGCTATCGGTTCTGGTATTGGTGGCCTGCCAATGATAGAAAAAAATAAAGCCGCACTTGATAATGGTGGGCCGAGAAAAATTTCGCCATTTTTAATTCCTGGTTCAATCATTAATATGATTTCAGGCAATGTATCGATTAAATATGGACTCAAAGGCCCGAACATAGCTGTTGTTACTGCCTGCACAACCGGCACTCACAGTGTTGGCCTGGGTGCTCGAACTATTGCCTATGGTGATGCAGATATAATGCTGGTCGGCGGCGCTGAAAAAGCATCGTCTGAACTGGGCATAGGTGGGTTCGCGTCTGCTCGTGCATTATCAAAACGCAACGATGACCCTGCTGCGGCCAGTCGTCCATGGGATCAGGATAGAGATGGATTTGTTTTAGGTGATGGCGCCGGCGTACTGGTGCTGGAAGAATACGAACACGCTAAAGCTCGTGGCGCAAAAATTTATTGCGAAATGGCCGGCTTTGGTATGAGTGGTGATGCCTATCATATGACTCTGCCTTCAAAAGGTGGAGAGGGTGCAGCACGTTGCATGCTTAATGCAATAAACGACGCAGGCATTAATCCTGAAGATGTTGATTTTGTTAATGCACACGGCACATCAACTCCCGCAGGTGATGTCGGTGAAACCCTGGCATTAAAAGCAGCCTTTGGCGATCACGCCAAAAAACTGGCAGTAACATCAACCAAATCCATGACCGGTCATCTGCTTGGTGCAGCGGGCGGAATAGAAGCAGTGTTCGCTGTTATGTCATTACATGATCAGGTTGCATCGCCCACTATCAATTTAGATAATCAGGATCCAGAATGCGATCTTGATTTTGTACCCCACACAGCAAGAGATATGAAAATAGATGTGGCCATTTCTAATTCATTTGGCTTCGGTGGCACAAATGGCTCGATTCTGTTTAAGAAAATATAAATTTATAAATCGCTAAAACCAGTGTCTGACATGAATAATCAATATATTCATATTGAGACACTGGATTTTATTCCTGACCTACTGGCAGTTCATGCTGTCCATCCTGCCCGCTACCCGCACTTATTAGCTAGCAATACAAAAGACCATCCGCAATCAAGATACGATATTTTATTTGCCTGCCCGCAGCAAACATTCACTAAAAAATTAAACAGCCCGTTTCTTACTGAGCTGGATAAACAGTGGCAACAACAACGTATTGATACATCTATTTCAGATTTGCCCTTTACTGGCGGATGGTTTTTATATCTGGGCTATGAACTGGCAAATGAAATTGAACCTGGATTAAATCTACCTGTTGCAGAAGATGGTTTACCTGTTGCATTTGCAACACGCATTCCTGCTGCCATTATTGTTGATAATAAAACCAGCTCAGCCTGCATTGTTTGTGAAACTGAATACAGTGAATGCCTGCAACAGATTAAAAAAGATTTAGATAAAAATTATTTTTCTGATAGCTATAAACAGGCTATTCATATTAATGAATTAATCGAAGACAATGAATCCACTTATTTTAAACAGGTAGAAAAAATACATAACTATATTGTTGAGGGTGATGTATTTCAGGTTAATTTGTCCCGTAGCTGGAAAACTCAACTCAAGTCACAAATTAATCATGCCAGTCTGTATTATCATCTGTCAAAGAGTAACCCCGGCCCCTTTAATGCTCTGGCTACACTGGGTGATCAGGCGATTATTAGTTCATCACCAGAACGATTAATTGAAGTGCGTAATGGCATTATTGAAACCCGACCCATAGCTGGAACACGTCCACGGGCGGCAAGCAGTAAAACGGATAAGGATCTTTCCACTGAATTAATGGCGCACCCCAAAGAAAAGGCCGAGCACATTATGTTGATTGACCTTGAACGAAATGACCTGGGTCGCATATGCAAAGCAGGCAGTGTAAAAGTTAATGAACTAATGGCGCTTGAAACTTATCAGCATGTGCATCATATTGTGTCTAATGTGTGTGGCACATTAAAAAAAGATATTACTCCCGGCGAAATAATAAAAGCAGTATTTCCGGGAGGCACAATTACCGGATGTCCCAAGATACGCTGCATGGAAATATTATCGGAACTGGAAACCTCAGGCAGGGGTGCGTACACAGGTTCTCTTGGTTATCTTAATCGAGATGGCAGTATGGATTTAAATATTCTGATTCGCACAATGGTGCGTAATAATGATAAATTAATATTTAGAGCAGGAGGAGGGATCGTCGCAGATTCAAACCCTGAACACGAATTAAACGAAACACGCGCTAAGGCTAAAGGCCTGATTATGGCACTTCAGAAACAATAAAAATACTAATAGAACATGACTGCAACAATTATTAATGGCGAAATAAATGATCATATCAGTATTTATGATCGAGGCTTACAATATGGTGATGGTTTATTTGAAACCATCGCTATTAAAAACCACAAGCTATTATTGTGGCAGGATCATATTGATCGTCTTAACCAGGGATGCCGGATCTTAAATCTACCCATTATTGATGAACAGTTATGGTTAAATGATATAGCCGCCCTAAATATCCCAGAAACTGATGGCGTTATTAAAATCATTCTGACCCGTGGATCAGGTGGTCGCGGTTATTGCATTCCTGACACCACTAATGTTTCACGAATAGTATCTCTACATCCCTGGCCAGAACATCCTGAAGACAATTCCACAAAAGGGATAAAAACTTTTTTCTGTGAAACACGAGTTTCAGTAAACTCCACATTATCTGGCATTAAGCATTTAAACAGGCTTGAAAATGTAATTGCCAGAAACGAATGGAAAGATGAGAGTATTGCTGAAGGCATTATGCTTAATGATGATGAGCATATTATTGAAGGCACTATGTCTAATATTTTTTCTGTGAACAACGACATACTCTACACACCACTGCTAAATAAATCAGGAGTGAAAGGGGTTATAAGAAAAAATATTATTGAGCTGGCTCGCGTTCATGATATCGAAGTTCAGGAAATCGTTTTAAGTAAAGAGATTCTGTTAAATATGGATGAAATATTTATAACGAACAGTTTAATAGGCATCTGGCCAGTAATCAAATTACATGACAGGCATTTTAGTCTCGGAAAGATCACCTCACTTTTAACTGAAAAACTGGATATGACTCAGGGCGCTAAAGAACTTTTATAATGAAAAAAATATTATTACTAATGATAGCTCTTTTACTCGCCACAGCCATTGATATGTATCTGTTTTTGAATCAGCCTATGCACAATACAGAGGCGGTAAGTTATGAGCTTTCTCCTGGCTCTTCTGTTTCATCTATGGCGAAACAGTTAAAATATAAAGGCCTGATTAAACGTCATTATTATATCAGCCTGTGGGCTCGTCTCTCAGGTCAGGCCAGACAGTTAAAAGCAGGGGAATATAAGATTAAAGTCGGCATGACACCGGCGCAATTATTAAACCTTATGGTTAATGCAAAGGTTCAGCAGTATTCTATAACATTAGTTGAAGGCTGGACTATCTGGCAAATGATGTCACAGATTAATGCATCACCTTATCTTAAACATACACTAGTTGAGAATAGTAATGAGCAGATAATGAGGAAAATTGGCCGTGAGGGCGAGCATCCCGAAGGTCGATTTTATCCTGATACATATTATTTTCCTAAAGGCATGACTGACGTGCAATTTCTTAAGCGAGCTTATTCAGAAATGAGTAATCGTTTACAGACAGCCTGGGCATCACGGGATAAAAATCTGCCATTTAAAAATGCCTATGAAGCTTTAATTATGGCCTCCATTGTTGAAAAAGAAAGCGCATTAGCTGAAGAGCGAACCAGAATAGCCGGTGTCTTTATAAACCGGTTAAATAAACGTATGCGCCTGCAAACTGATCCCACTATTATTTATGGTCTCGGTGAAAAATTTAATGGTGATATCCGCTTTAAAGATTTAAGAAACGATACACCGTACAATACCTATACTCGTAGAGGCTTACCGCCTACACCTATCGCCATGCCGGGACAGGGTGCTATTAATGCTGTTATGCATCCTGATACAACGGAATATTTATACTTTGTCGCCCGCGGTGATCATTCAGGCAGCCATGTTTTTTCAACCAATCTGAAAGATCATGAAAAAGCAGTTGATACATTTCAGCGTAAAAAACGTTCTAAAAAATAAACCACATAAACGAAACCATTAATATGAAACCCGAATCTGATAAATTAAATAACAGGCCGCTTTTTATTACCCTGGAAGGTTCAGAGGGCGTTGGTAAAACCAGTAATCTTGAATACATAAAATCCATGCTTAAAAATGCGGATATAGATTTTATAGAAACCAGGGAACCCGGCGGCACTCCATTAGGCGAAGCCCTGAGACAGAATCTATTGGGCGAAGACTTTAAAGGCATGTCCGATGATGCGGAGTTAATGCTGATGTTTGCAGCGCGAGCTGAACACGTTGCTAAAGTTATTCGCCCCGCTCTTGAACAGGGAAAATGGGTTTTATGTGATCGTTTTACAGATTCAACATTTGCATATCAGGGTGGTGGTCGGCAATTAGATATATCTCGTATTGAAGGTCTGGAACAATGGGTGCTTGGTGATTTAAGACCTGACCTGACATTGTTATTAGATGCACCGGTGGAAGTAGGGCGAGAAAGAGCAGGGAATAGAAGTGCGCCAGATCGATTTGAGCAGGAGCAGGATGCATTTTTTAATCGTGTTCGTGATATGTATTTGCAGCGCGCAAAAAATGATCCAACAAGAATGAAAGTGATTGATGCATCGTTGAATCTGGAAGCGGTTCAATCGCAGATAAAATCAATAATGGAATCTATTTTATAGATGTAGGGGCGAGTCTTTAGCTCGCGATTTTGACAGTCTGCAAGTATCGCGACCTAAAGGTTGCTCCTACAAAAATATTTCTGGTTTTTATTAAATAAAATTAATCATCAGGTTGCGGCATAGGTAAGCCCGCAAGTTTACAAACTTCATGGGTTGGGCCTGTTGGAAACAGTTGATAAATATGTTTCTCATATGCTTTCTGATTATGGAAATGATGATTTTTATTTCCCAGCTCACGGACTACTTTATGCATAGTCGGAGTTGTCTGGTTTTCATTAAAATATTCCCTGAAATATAGAATCAGTTCCCAATGATCATCATAAAGTTCTATACCATCTTGCCTGGCCATTTTTTCTGTGTAATCTTCACTCCATTCATCCAGGTTGCATAAAAAACCCTGATCATTTGTCTCAATGTCTTTACCACCGATTGCATACACCATAGTTCTCTTCTCCTTTCTGGGGTTGTGTTTATTGCCTGAAAAAGCCAGTAATATTTCCATGCTTTAAATAAGGGAAAAGCCGGCCTGTAAGGCATTAGCAGTTATATAAACTACTGATTAAAGTATAGCCCCACATTCGATTGTTTAAACAAAATTTCAGGTTACTATTAACTAATCGGATAAATGGTATGTGCTGCTTATCGTGTTAATATTCATTTACATTAACTGGTTCAAAATATGATTTATCCCTGGCAAAATACTCAATGGCAACGGCTGCAGGAGCAGTGTAAAAACAGCCGCTTACCTCATGCGATATTACTTTCTGGTTCGGATGGTCTGGGAAAATCTGAATTCGCCCATTCTTTTGCTACTTCTTTACTGTGTTCACAACCACAGCCTTCTGGTGAAGCCTGCGGGCAATGCAGTGCCTGTCATTTAAATCAGGCGGAAACTCATCCAGATTTAATGTCACTTGCACCAGAAGATGAAGGCAAGGCCATTAAAGTGGATGATGTGCGAGAGCTTTGTAAAGCATTCACCCTGACCAGTCAGTTTGCAGGTTATAAAATTGCAATTATTTACCACGCTGACCAGATGAATATCAATGCCTCTAACAGCCTGCTTAAAACCCTTGAAGAACCAAACGATCAATCACTGCTTATTCTGGTTACATCAAAGCCACACCGCCTGCCCATAACTATTCGCAGCCGTTGTCAGACTCTTTCTTTTCAGATTCCAGATGCAGAGCAGGCACAGCAGTGGCTCTCTGAGCATATAACAGGCGACACAAAGCAGCTGCTTAATATGTCTTATGGCGCGCCTTTGCTGGCTCAATATTTTGCTGAGGGTGAGATGCTGGAACAACGCCAGACACTGGTAAAAGCCTTGCTGGCTGTTGCACGCCAGCAGCCCATTACTGAGCAGGCTGCAACACTGTCTAAATTACCGAGTTATTCTTTGCTGGGCTGGATATACGACTGGGTTTCCGATCTTTTAAAGATCATCCAGTGTGGTGGCGACAGCCGCATAATTAATCAGGATTATCACAAAGAACTAACTGAACTCTGTTCAAAATGTCAGACTATTCATCTATATTCTCTTTTAGACCAGATAATTAAATTAAGAAAAGTGCAATCTATTCCCCTAAATACACAAATGTTGTGGGAAGATTTGCTAATATCATGGCAACAACTATTAAAAAGAGCCTGAAGCAGGCGAATAAAAACAACCGGGTAAATTATGGCCACTCCAGCTAAAACACCAAGACAGGGAATACTTTCACTCACCATCAAAGATAAAGCCGCACTCTATGCCGCTTATATGCCCTTTATTAAAAATGGTGGTTTGTTTATTCCAACAGGTAAGGCTTACTCACTTGGTGATGAAGTCTTTATGCTGCTGACTTTAATGGATGACAAAGAACGCCTGCCTGTAGCGGGTAAGATTGTCTGGATGACCCCTCAGGGCGCTCAGGGCAATAAAACCACGGGAATAGGTGTGCAGTTCGGTGCTCAGGATAAAGGCCAGACACGCAGTAAAATTGAAACCTTTCTTGCCGGCGCACTAAAAGCGGACCGCATGACACACACAATGTAATTAATCCGCAAATTACACCCTAATTTAATATGGCTGAGCAGCACTCAGCCTGCTCACACTAGCAATTTTCAACTATGTTTATCGATTCTCACTGCCATCTTGACTGCATTGATCTCAAAGACTTTGAGCACAGCTTTGACAGGCTGCTTGACGATATTAAAGCCAGCCAGATTGATCGCATGCTCTGTGTTTCCATCAATCTGCAAAGTTACGAACCCATGCGAAAACTGGTTGAACCTTATGACTTCATCGATGTTTCTGTTGGCATCCATCCCTCAGACGCAGCTCAACACAGCAGCTCCAGTGAGTTACTGCAAAAACTGGGGCAGGATGAGCGAGTAGTCGCAATAGGGGAGACAGGGCTGGATTATTACTACGCTAAAGAAAGTAAATCAGAGCAGCAACAGAGCTTTCGTACCCATATACAGGCTGCCAGAGCACTCGGTAAGCCTGTTATAGTGCACACACGAGATGCTCAGCAGGATACCCTTGAAATCATGAAATCAGAGCAGGCAGAGAGCTGCGGCGGCGTATTGCACTGCTTTACGGAAAGCTGGGACATGGCCAGAGAAGCTCTGGATATGGGCTTTTATATTTCTTTTTCAGGCATTATCACTTTCAAAAATGCCGCCGCTTTGCGGGAAGTTGCAGCACAAGTACCTGATGATCGAATTCTGATTGAAACCGACTCCCCATATCTGGCTCCCATGCCGCATAGAGGCAGGCAAAACAGGCCATCCTGGGTAACACATGTGGCTGAATGCCTGGCTGAGGTCCGTTCTAGCAGTGTTGAAGACATCGCCAGTTTGAGTAGTGATAACTACATGAGTCTGTTTAAAAAGTAGACTAAAAGCAAAAGCATATCCTCCACAAATGGACGCAAAACACGTAAATGTTTTATGCTGTGTGCCTACGGCACACCACACCTTCAATTAATGCTTTTGCTTTTATTTGCGTGCATTTGCGTTTATTTGCGGACAAATTGCTTCTATCTTTTGATTTTAACGCATATTTCTGGAGATACCTCAGAGCCAGAACCAGCCTGGTATATTAATAAGTATTAATTAACTAAAGATGTTAAACTGGCCGATTAATTTAAGACCTGGTCAACATATATGGCTCAGCAATTTGAGATAACGGCAGAAGACAGCAGAAAAGCAAGAGTGCCCCATGATATTCTGCTTATCAATCTGATTTTCAATCATATACTGGTCTTTGTTGCCTGCCTGACCACCACGGTATTAGTTGACTATATTGCCATAGTACCAATCATATCCGCTCTGTTACTTATCAGTATTTTCATTGCCGCTCAACGAGCAAAAGCCGGTGCAAGATCAGGCAAAACTAACTGGTACGTTAGTGGTCACTGGCAACTATGCGCCAAACGCAGTCTCATTTTTCTTACTATGTTATTAATATTAAGCGGTATTTTTCTGACTTTATACTGGATTTCTAATGGCCACTTCAGGCCTCAGCACTGGGCACTAGGTGGTGCGGCTGCTTTACCTGTTATGGCAACCGTGCTGGCATTAATTGTAATGGAATCAGAAGCTCTGAATCAGGCGAAAGAGGGTATATTGCCAAACTGGGTAAAACAGAAATTTCCGCAGAATGCAGCTGAACCCATTGCAGAAGAGCTGCAAATGATTCAAAACGAAGCCTGATGTTCAAACATACTTTTTTGTCCGTTGTTGCCATTAGTCTACTCGCCGTACTGCTGGGTATGTATTTTTCATTTAATGCAGATAGAGGTCAGGTACTGGGGTTTCCGTGGCAGATTAATAAACTGGATGATGGCTCTACTTCTATATTTAAAATTAACCTTGGGAAAACCACCCTCGGCCAGGCTGAAAAATTGTTTCAGGAAACAGCCGAATTATCTTTATTTAAGCCCAAAGAAAAAGATGCGGTTATCGAGGCTTATTTTAATAAAGTACTAATTGGTGGCTTAAGTTCTAAAATAATTATTTCTTTCACCCTGGAAAAATCACAACTTATGTCTATGTACGATAGAGGTGTACGTATCAGCACCCTGGGTAGCGGTGCACGACGGGTTACATTAAGTTCTAGTGATCAAAAAGAAATGCGTAACGCAGTGGTGACAGCAATAACTTATTTACCATCCATAAACTTAAGCGATGAACTTGTTGAAAAACGATTTGGAAACCCCGAGAGTAAAGTCGCAGATCCAGAAAGTGGTGCTATGCACTGGTTATATCCAGAAAAGGGTGCTGATGTGGTTTTACATAAAAATGATAAAGAAATCATTGTTTATGTAAAACCTGAAAATTTTTATAAACTTACCGAGCCCCTGAAAAACAAACTATAAAATAGCGATCAAACTATTATCGGTCCACGAAACCGCTTCTATATAAGCTTTAGAAAATTCGCTGGCATCAATATGGGTACTTTCTATTAACTCATCCCATTGATGATCTTCATACAGTAAAACCTGATTATATATTTCCCCATGCTCTCCAGATTTATCAAGCAATGCCAGTTTTATTGAGCCACTAAGAATTATAGTATCAAGTAACTCAATCATTGGCGTATCCATCAATATATCCAGTACAGAGAATAAACCGATAATAAACATTTGGGGTTTTATTTCAGGATTGAATTTATCAGCTAAAATCTCACACATTTTTGCACGTACCATTGCAATAACAATGAGCTCATTAGATTTATCACCCAGGGCTTTGGACATAAGCAATAATGAAACCCAGTTTTTAACATTTTTAATACCTAGCAATACAACTGCATCTTTCAGTGAATCAACTTCTCTGCGTAAAGAAAATTCTGCACTGTTTATATAGCGTAAAAGTTTATAAGATAAAGTCACATCCTGGGATAAAATAGTTTCAAGTTTGGTGTAATCAATATCCGGGTCTTGCAACTCCTGCATCAAGCGCATCGCAACCGACTTATTGGTCGGCACACTTTTCTGCTTAACGATTTGTGGATGAGAAAAATAATATCCCTGCATAAGTTTAAAGCCAAGATCCACACATATTTTATATATATTTAGTGTTTCAACTTTTTCGGCAATAATTTCTGCATCATATTTTTTTAAATACGCCAGTTGTTGTTGAATTTCTTCTCTGCTTTTATTATTAACCTCAAGCTTAATAAAATCGGCCAGCTGCATTAATGGAATAAGTTCTTCTTTAAATATAAAATCATCTAATGCAATTTTGTAGCCCTGATTTTTTAATCGTTTTATTCCATCAATTATTTCTTCATCAGGTTTTATACCTTCCAGAATCTCCAGCACACTTTGTTCTTCAAACATAGGAGTCAGAGTTTCATTGACTATAAAATCATGAGGAAGGTTAATAAATGCAAGAGAACTACCGACAAGGTTATCTATGCCAATATTCATAAATGAATTTATAATGGTTTCGCATGAGGCCTGATTACCATCTTTAAATATGGCCTTATTTACTTCACTGCTTCGATATAACAGTTCATACCCCATAACAGCATTATGATTGTCGTATATAGCCTGGCGGGCAATAAATAAATTATTCATCAATTATCTAATTTTAATTATCTGTAGAATAATTTTAGCTCAAAGGTGATAAATTTGCTGTCCAGAAAAGGCGACTCCTACAATATTGAAGTAACATTAAGAGTGTAATATAAATTATTGTTTTTAAGATATTTTATAAATCCCGTATAAAAAATACTCGTCGAGGTGTCATTAATCTGTAAAACTACCCAAACGGGTACTTCAAATTAAGCTAAATTATTGAAATACTTGATATTTAGATGTGAATTAAACATAAACATCTGAATAGGTGACTATACTAATATGATTAATGAACATACTTTTAGGCTTATGGCGCAATGCGTACCTTTACCACGCTAATTATACTCCTATGCCTCTCCACAGCAGCGCATACACAAACCAGTACCAGATCAGGCATCGCTTTTTATTATGCCGATTCCATTCCTGTGGATGAAATTTCTCAATTTGCCCAGATAGTCGTTGATCCCGGCCATGTTACAGACGCAGAAATCCAGAAATTAAAGCAATATGGAGGGAAGGTCATCGCCTATGTCAGCGTGGGCGAATCTGAGCGGTGGAGGGATGACTACTCAACGATCAAAGAGGAGCTATTTATTGGTGTTAATAAAGGCTGGGACAGTGACATTATGGATTTAACCCAGCCTGAGTGGATGAAGTTTCTGGTGGAACAACGTTTTAATTCACTTGCACAGAGAAATTTTGATGGTTTCTTTCTGGATACTCTGGATAGTTATCAGGCCGTTCTTAAAAAAGAAAAATGGGCGAGCCAGGAGCAGGGCTTAACAAAAATTATTCAGACTCTTTCGCAACAACACCCAGACGCAATAATATTACTTAATCGTGGTTTCCCAGTGTTAAAAAATGTACATACCATTATAGATGGTGTAGTTGCAGAGTCTTTATATGCCCGATGGGATCCCATCGATAAAGAGTATGGTGATGTAAAAGACAATGACAGAGAATGGTTATTAAATAAACTTAATATTGTAAAAAAACAATTTAAACTACCCATTACCATTATAGATTATATACCACCATCAAAACGAGATGAAGCACGGCTGGTAGCAAAAAAAATAGCAAAGCTTGGTTTTATTCCCTGGGTATCCACCGCAAAACTGGATTATTTGGGCATTGGAAAAATTGAAGTCATGCCTCGAAAAATATTGATGCTTTATAACAGCACCAATCAACACCTAGGCGATATATATTCTGCCAGTATACACACAGCAGCGGCTATGCCAATCGAATACCTGGGATACGTTCCTGTATATTTTGATGTAAACAATCAACTACCTGAAGAAATTATTAAGGGCAGATACGCAGGCATTATTTCCTGGTTTGATGGTTCGGCTATTAATCCAGACTATCGTGACTGGCTGTTCAAGCAAATTAGTGATGGTGTGAGAGTTGCCATTATGGGCAGGTTTGGTTTTGATGTTGATGACGAATTACTGAAAAAAATTAGCCTGAAACGTGTCAATAAAAAAATTCGCCATCTTAAAAAGATTCAACATTATGATGATTATCTTGGTTTTGAATCCAAGCCTCTAATCGGAAAAGTCCCAGAAGAATTATTCCAGTCTATTCGAAAAAGCAAAAATAAGATTCACCTGGAAATTAAATTTGGAAATAAAAGACGAGATACATTTGAGCCTGTTGTTACAGGGCCATGGGGTGGTATTGCTCAAGCACCATGGGTAAGAGACTCTCAGACCAGAGGATACAGTTACTGGATACTCGACCCTTTTAAATTTTTTAAAACCACATTAAACCTCCCCGACATTCCTATGCCCGACGTAACCACAGAAAATGGTCGCCGAATATGGATGTCTCACATAGATGGCGATGGTTATCTAAATCGAGCCGAGATGGTTGGCACTCCCTATGCAGCAGAAGTTATTAAAAAAGAAGTGCTTGAGCATTACTCAGATTACCCGCACACCATATCAGTAGTAGAAGGAGAAATAGGAAAGCATGGACTTTATCCAGAGCAATCGCTGCAATTAGAGAAGATTGCCAGAAATATATTCAGGCTTCCAAACGTAGAACCTGCAAGCCATACATTCAGTCATCCATTTCAATGGCTGGCAATAAAAAACAATCAGAAATCTGGTAACGAATATAATCTGCCTATAAAAAATTATAAGTTTTCGTTTAAAAGAGAAGTCTTAGGATCAATTGACTACATTAATAAAACCTTATTGCCTGAAAATAAAAAAACAAAAATATTTTTATGGTCTGGTGATGCCTTACCTGGAATTGAACCTTTAAAATACTGCTATGACAATGGACTAATTAATTTTAATGGTGGCGCTACAACTATAAGAAAAGACAGGGCTTCATTACTATTTGTTTCACCCATGGTACGCACTGTGGGGAATTACATACAGATATATGCACCTGTTATGAACGAAAATGTATACACTAATGACTGGGCAGGCCCTTATTATGGATTTCAACGTGTTATTGAAACATTTGAAATGACAGACAAACCCAGGCGATTAAAAGCCCTGGATATTTACTATCATTTCTATTCTGGCTCAAAACAAGCGGCCGTGACAGCACTTCATAAAGCTTATAAATGGACAATAAAAAAAGATATTTTTCCTGTATATATTAGTGAATATGCACAGAAAATATTAGAATTCAGAACAATTGTTTCAGCCAGAAATCTTAATGGCACTCTTTACTATTCTGGGTTTAATAATTTAAGAACATTAAGATCTTTCAACAAAGAAGTATGGCCTTCAATTAGCCAGTCAAATAATATTATTGGGTATAGAGATCTACATGATGCAAAATATTTAAATGTAGGAACAAAAAAAGAAATAATTCTTAAAATGAAAAACAGAGACCCTGTAAAGCCATATCTTATACAGACAAATGGACGTATTAATAAATGGGAAAACAAAAATAAAACGATTACCTTAAGCTTATCTTCACATACACCTCTAATAATTGAGATTGGCAGCAAATCCAGTCGGTGTGTATTATCAAATATAAAAAACATATCTAAAAAAACAGCATCAGGCTGGCGATTTGAATTGACAAAAAAACAATTGAATAATGCAAAAATCCACTGTCAATAACCGCGAGCATTTAATTTCTATTCCTGTGGTATTCCTACTAGGAACTATTATTATATTTCTTATGACATTGCTTTTCCCCAAAAAAAGCACATTTGAAGACCCTCAATATATAGAAAATCCAGACCAGCTATCTATTGCTTATTTAAAAGCCATTTATAAGTTAAAGCCGGGCAATATACGTTTAAGCTTAACTTTATCAAGACAGTTAGTCTCAATTGGGAAATGGGAAGAGGCGCGTAAAATAATTAAAAGCATTAATTTTATTGATGAAAAAAATATCGCGCAGGCGAATATTATTAATATTCAGATATACCAGAGCCAATATGAAAATATGGAAGAGGATGATTCTAACCGATATAAAACATTAACAAAAGTGCAGGACATATTAAATAATATTGATATATCTATATATGACGCAATAAACCTGAAGGCATTAGCCAAATCAGCCTTAAGTCTTAATCTCCCTGATTTAGCTTCTGATATATTTAAATATTTAGCCGAGACAGATCAGAGAAATAAAGCTAAATGGTGGGCATTAGCTGGAAAATGGGCAAGAGCTTCATCACAGCCAGAGCTTGCCAGTTTATATTACTCGAATGCCTACCACTCAGCCACCAATTCTGAACAGGCTATTGAATATGGAAAATTATCTGTTATTTCTTCAATTGAAGCCAGTCAACATAATTCAGCCATCAAATATCTGCAGGAATATTTAACTAAATCCCCTAAAAATCTTTTTTTTCTGGAAACAATTGTTGCCGTTGAGAGAATGCTAGGAAACATTAAAGAAGAAGAAAAATGGAATAAAAGACTCTGGCTTTATCATAAACAGAATGATGAAGTAGTTACATCAAGACAGTTAGATCTTGAGCTTGCGCTGAGCCATTTGCGCCATGCTCGAAAATTCTCTTATCGACTTGTTTCAATCAATCCAGAGAATATTAAATACAGGCATCGTTTAGCACAACTGGAAGAATGGACCGGCCACCCAGTTGCTGCTCAAAAACAATGGCAGATATTAGCCAGAAAATCAGATACATTTTACGAAGATGAGCAGGTATTCAGGCTTGCCATTATGAATTTTGATGAAGCAGCAACCATTAACGCATTAAATAATATTTCTAAAAAGAGAAAATTATCTGCTGATGAAATGCTGGAAAAAGTCTATAGCTATGAAAGACAGGGGAGACCCGTATTATCTCAAATAGCTCTGGATAAATACCTGATAGAAAATCCAGAAGACAAAGAAAAATGGTTTATCCTCGCTGGGCTATACGAAAACCAGAATGATTATGAAGGTGCAGTGAGGACATGGGAACGCATTGAAATTCATTTTGGTAATCAAACCCAGGCAGCCATTCAACAGATTGAGCTACATTGGGATTATCAAAACCATGAAAAAGCATATTTAAAAGCAAAAAATATTGATCAGGATTTTTCTAAAATCGAGTCAGTTTATCATGTAGAAATATTAAGTGAGCTAGGCTGGCGATTTAAAGACAGCGAATTATTAACTGAAGCCAGCATAGAAATACTTAAACGAGATAAAACTAATGAACTGGCTTATGAACGCTTATTGATATTAGCTGATGAAAACAGGGATGCTGATCAAGCTGTTATTCTTGCTGAGGCTGCCTGGAAAAACACAGGAAAATCTATATTTTTACGCATGGCAATTGAAACAGCTTTTGAGAAGAATAATCGAAAACAGATTGAATATTTATTAGGACTTGCATTACAGAAAAAAAATAACATTAATAACCTGGTGGACTATGTTCTGGTTATGGCAGAACTGGAAGATAGAAGTGAAAATTTTTCCTCTGCATCGAAATATTATGAATATGCCATGAAACTTAGCCCTGATACAAAATCAATTCATGTCAGTTTTTTATGGTCTCTACTTAATTCAAAACAGAGACTAAAATTAAAACGCTACCTTGTTGCATTCAAAAATAAAGCTTATCGATTTAGCCAATATTGGCCTGTTTATGCAGCAGCAACTCATGAAATAGGCGAATCACGTGAATCTGTATACTGGCATAATAAACTTATGCTACAGAATCCTGATAATAATCTATGGATATTAAGCTACGCTGATGCTTTAGAAGCAGCGGACAGACATAGTTCAGCATTGAAATTACGTTTATATGTAATGAAAAAAATTCGTGCTAATAGCATTTATACCTTATTGGCCGGACATTCCGCTGAAGAATTAACTAAAGCATACATATCTTTAGAACAAAATAATGGTCTAGGCATAAATGCTAATAACATGATTAAATCAATTATTAATAATACACATTTAAATAAAAGAAAAATTCCCTATGAATTTTTAGTCGCCTGGTATTCATCATTTAAAAATAATGATATGGCTAAATACTGGCATTTACGCCAGCAAGTGTCACGCATGAAAGTATCCGATAATCAAATGCTGAACCTGGCATTAAATGACAATGATCTAAAAACAGTTGAAAATCTGGTATTAAAAAACTCAAATATTTCAGCTGTAAATAGAAATGAAGGACTAAGAAGACTTGGTCTGTATGAACAGGCTCTTGCAAATTCATTACAGGGAACAGGCTTATTGAATAGAAAAAATGAAAGGCTGTTATATCGAGAACAGGCTGCTTCTCTCTCAAATATTTTACCCAATTATTGGTCAACTAAAACAAATAGACATTCTAATGGTGAACTGGTTATTACTGAACTAAATGTACAAACTAAAACAAGTCTACATAGCAGAGTATTGGGATTATCCGCCTCACAAAATACTCTCGACATAGACCCTCTCTCTGTTGATCTTAATGGCTATAATATAGAAAGTGAAATGGATTTAAAACTAATGTGGCCAGGGAGGAGGGTAAACTATTATGGTAATATTAATTACAACCAACGAGAAGATGTAAATATCATTTCTATGAAGTTTGGCATAGATTACCTGTTATCAAATAAGACTCGATTTGAATTTGCATGGGAGAATAATCAGCTCTCTGAAGAAAGTTCGGCACTTCGAGCACTAGGGGTACAGGATAAAATCAATATAGCTATTAATGCAAATATTGGTAGTCGTGAATATGTCAATGCTCGTTTTTTTAAAACAAATTATGAAAGCAGATGGGGCGATGAATTAGCCAGTGGCTGGGGCACTGATTTTAATATTGGCCATAGATTATCAACAGGACGTAATGAATTGACTGCACAATTCGATGTTAACTGGTTATCTAATCAGCTGAAAAACAGCTTGCCCTTTGAAGTAAGTCAACGACTGCCTGTCGGTTCAACAACATCTTTAATTGTTGCTGAAGAGTTCGGCACCCTGGGCATAAGCATGCGACTTAATCGAGGGAGAATAAAATCCAGTTATCCACAGGTAGGCTCACTGCGCTATTTTATAGATGCATGGGCAGGAAGAGCATACCCGGCAAGAGATTTTGCAACTCGCTTTAGTGCAGGCTTTGGATCACGCATTATTGGTAATGATGAACTTAGTTTAGAACTATATAGCGACCAGACAAAAAACAGGGTTGGTAACCAGAACAGCTGGGGCATCAATCTTTTATACAGAAACTACATAGGAAGATAAATAGCAGTAAAATGTTAGATAACCAATCAAATAACTTGGTTATCTAACTGAATCTGCTACACTTATTTAATAAATATGAAACACTTTAATCAAAAAAAATCTAAATACCTAAAACTGATAAGCTGCTCTGTTTTATTACTCATGCTGTCTGCATGCAGCGTCAGCCAGATACATAATGAAGGCTCTGCTCTTTCAAAAAAAGCGCGCTGGGTTATGTTGCCTGTAATGAATCTGGCAGAAGCACCTCAGGCCGGAATACGAACAGAGGCCATATTATCAACTCACCTACGGGCAGCGGGTTTAAAAAATCTTGAGATCTATCCTTATCAGGCTTTAAAAACTGGCTTACCCGATTTAAATGAACAGCATCGTTACGAGACCGCTCTTAAAGCTGCAAAAAAATCAAATCACCAATATGCCATTACCGGAAGCATTGAAGAATGGCGTTATAAAAGCGGACTCGATGGTGAACCTGCAGTGGGTATATCACTGAAAGTAATTGATATGAAAACCGGCAAAATCGTCTGGTCTGCTTCAGGCTCTCGTACTGGCTGGGGTTACGAAAGTGTCACAGGCACAGTCAATAAATTGTTAGCTCAATTACTTGGCAGCCTTAATTTAGAATAGAAATGTCTCTACTACGAGGAAACTCTCTAACAAACCGAATCAGGGTATCTTCGAGAGTAGCCTGGCTCGAAACTATATTAATCACTCTTGCATTGCCATTATTTGGATACTGGATGCATGAGGATGATCCTTTTTTTCTAAAACATTCATTTCCCTGGTTATTGTTTGCACCATTACTACCCGCCATGCGTTATGGCTTTGGCCATGGTTTTGCCAGTGCAATTATTTTAATTTCATTAATCACACTTGGATGGCGATTCGACATCCTTCCATTAAATAATTTTCCTGCCGGTTTTATTCTGGGCCTACTTATGCTCACCATGCTTGTTGGGGAATTTACCGACATGTGGTTAAGACTAATAGGAAAACAGAGAGTAATAAATCAGGCTCAAAGAAAACGACTTGATGAATTTACCAGGAATTACCAGCTACTTAAAGTATCCCATGATCGATTAGAAAACAGATTAGCATCCAGCACAAATAGTCTACGTGAAGCACTGGTTAATTTAAAAATAAAAGCTAAAAATATTACCGGCGATGTAAATGTATTAAAAAATGTTTCAGTAGATATTCTGGCCATGATGGCTGATTATTCATATATCCAAAGCGCCAATATTTTTCAGATAAAATCTGATAAATTAATTAATTCTCTGCCACTTGCCACATTGGGGAAATTTACTCTTGTTGATTCATTTAATCCTATAGTTAGAAAAACAATAGAAACAAATAAATTAGTCAGCATTAATAATGAAGTATACGAAGAAGATGAAGACCCAATGAATAAAGGCAACTTGCTAGCAGCTGCTCCTATAGCCGATGTCGATGGCTACATTTGGGGCATTGTTACAATACATGAAATGCCCTTTGTCGCATTTCATCAGGAAAACCTGCAGCTTATTGCTGTTTTGTGCGGACATATTGGAGATTTAATTTCACATGCAGAAAATCGTTACTCATATGGTGATTCAAAAAGTGAAAAATTTATGCATTTTCTTAACCGAACAATTTCCGATAGAAAACACTTTGGTATTGAAACAATATTATTAGTTCTAACTCTGCCTGATGATAAAGACATTTCTCATGAAATTGAAACCTTACTTCTTGGCCAAATGAGAGGGCTTGACCGGGCATGGGTTCAGATCAATATGGATGGAAGAACAGTTGTGTTCCTGTTAATGCCTTTGACAAGCATTATTGAATTTGAAGGATACAATGAGCGCATTTCACAGTTATTTAAAGAACGAGTTGGCCAGAGCTGGAAAAATATGGATATAGATACTAATTTCAAGGAAATAACAGGAAAAGAAAATATTGACGATATGATGAAAGAAATATGTGGAGCAACTAGAATTGACTGGAAAAAAATTAAGCATAGTAATAGCGATTCTGCTTGAACTATTAGCCTGGTTTGTACTTGATTCATCTACATTGAATAAATCAACTGTAGATGAATGGCTCTTCATCGAGTTTTTATTAGTACATTCCATTGCGAGTTATTTTTTTTCCCAGTCTTTATTAAAGATGCTGCCTGAAAATTATTCAAAAAATAAAGATAATTTAATTTTATTCTTCTTTGGTATATGTTTTTTTATACCCTACCTGGGCGCAATAGGTTTATATACTGCGTGGTTAGCTGGTTTACACTGGCCCAAAATAATAACGCATAATATGTATGACCTCACAATTGAACCTCCTTTACCGTATCACCCTTTAAAAATAAGTGAAAAAACTATTTACGGGCAAGCAGGGCTTTCGGGTGTTATAAAAAATGCAGCTAATCCTGACAAACGATTAAAAGCAATTATGGCCACCAGACAATTAGATGATCGAGACGCAGTACCTATACTGAGGCTTGCTCTTAAGGACCCTGTAGATGATGTTCGCTTACTTGCTTATTCAATGCTCGATGTGAAAGAAGAAAAAATAAATGCCGGTATACAGGATCTTGAGAAAAAGCTGACAAAAGCATCCGGTGCAACTAAAGCAAGATTACATAAAGATATTGCCCATCATTACTGGGAATTATCCTATTTAGGTCTGGCTCAGGGAGATGTTATGAGCCATGTCTTAAATCAGTCATGCGACAATCTTGGTATATCTATAGATTTAGAACCAGATGATGCAGGAGCCTGTTTTGAATCTGGTCGTGTGTTATTAAGATTAGGCCGACAAAAGGAAGCAATGCAACGCCTGACCGAGGCTATGAAACTTGGTATTTCTGAAAATGATGTATTACCTTATATGGCAGAAGCCGCATTTAATTTAAAAAATTATGGACATGTAAAACTTCTACTAAACAAATTACCGGAAGAAGCAAAAAAAGCTTCGTCATTAAATAAAATAACTGAATTCTGGTCTTCAATATGAAACAGTGGAAATCTGTACTTAATAGTAGAAAGTCTGCAGACATTGCACTTTTACTTGAAGGAACTTTTCCATTTGTAAGTGGAGGAGTATCAAGCTGGGTAAATCAAATTATAACCGGTCTGCCTGAATTTTCTTTTAGTCTTGTTTTCCTTGGTGGAAACAGAGATTTTTATGGTGATTACAAATATCAGTGCCCTGATAATGTTGTTCACCTCGAATGCCATTACTTAATGGAATCATGGAAAGATAAACCACCAAAACCTTACAAAGGCAATAAAGATGTGTTTAATCAGGTGCATAAAATGCATGAAGGTTTGCGTTCTGCAAAACATCTTATTAATGAAGAATCTTTAACTACAATAATGAATTCACTTGGAAAAGACAATGCCTTATCCAGAGAAGAATTTTTATATAGTGAAGAATCATGGGAACAAATAAAAGAATATTATACAAAGTATTGTACCGATCCATCTTTTGTCGATTATTTCTGGACCATACGTACAATGCATGCACCATTATTTATTCTGGCAAAAATTGTTGAGAAACTACCTGCAGTAAAAATTCTACATTCAGTTTCAACAGGTTATGCAGGCATGCTGGGTATGATGCTGGAAAGAACACGAGGACTACCATACATTCTTTCTGAACACGGTATTTACACTAAAGAGCGAAAAATTGACCTGGCACAGGCAGACTGGATCACAGATGCAAGTGAAACATTTGGTACCAGTCTTGATGATGATGTCAGTTATATCCGTCGCTTATGGATTCGATTTTTTGAAGGCATAGGCCGACTTACTTACAATTCAACAGATCCAATTATTTCTTTGTATGAAGGCAATCGTCTGCGACAGATAGATGATGGTGCAGATGCTACAAAAACACAGATAATTCCTAATGGTATAGACATTGATCGTTTTACATTATTGAGGGAACAAAGACCCAAAGGGGTGCCACCTGTTCTTGCGTTAATTGGTCGTGTTGTACCAATTAAGGATGTTAAAACTTTTATTCGATCTATGCGTACAATTTGCAATAAAATTCCTGAAGCAAAAGGCTGGATTGTAGGCCCTGAAGATGAAGATGCCGAATATGCACGCGAGTGCCATACATTATTAGAAAGTCTTAAGTTACAGCACAATGTTGAGTTTCTTGGTTTTCAGAAGGTTGATGATATTTTAAAACAGATTAGTCTGGTTGTATTAACATCTATCAGCGAAGCGTTACCTCTTGTAATTTTAGAAGGATATGCCAGTGGCGTACCTGCTTTAGCAACAGATGTTGGCTCATGCCGTGAACTCATTGAGGGCAATAATAAAGAAGATAAATTAATAGGTCTGTCTGGTCGTGTTGTGCAAATTGCAAACCCTGAAGAAACAGCAATTGCTGCATTAGAATTATTAACTGATGAAAAAAAATGGAAACAGGCACAGGCTGCTGCGATTAAAAGAGTAGAGCTTTTTTACACTCAAAAAGATATGTTCAATAAATATCGACACATCTATCAGCAGGCACTGGAGAAACATTAATGGCCGGTATAGGTTTTGAACTAAGAAAACTACTCCGTCGTGACAGCTATACTGGTTTACTACAGGCTTATGGTTTTGCCGGTATCATTAGCTCAGGCCCATGGATACTATCTATTCTGGGTGTAATGTTAGTCGGCATTATCAGTATAGGCCGAGTATACCCAGAAGAACTTATTATCCAGTTTTTAGTCTCTGTTACCTATTTAATGGCTGCATCATTAATTTTCACTGGCTTCTTACAGCTCATGTTTACCCGTTATGTCGCTGACCGTCTATTTGAAAAAAAAGGCGACATTATTCTACCTAATCTTATTGGTGCTCTGACATTAATTACATTCGTTGGTGGTTTATCAGGCTTATTTGTATTGTTTGTTTTCTTTGATCAGAACATAAAATATAGATTACTAATGCTTTCCAGTTTTATTGTACTAAACAATATCTGGATTGTTGTTGTTTTTCTATCAGGAATGAAAGCCTACAGACTCATACTCAGCGTTTTTTTTATTGGTTACAGCACTACTGTTATCGCATCTATAGCTCTGGAGATATTTGGCCTGAATGGATTACTTGCTGGTTTTCTTATAGGGCAGACAATATTGTTATTCCTGATGCTATCTATGGTTATTTATGAATATCCGGGGAAACAACTTATCTCATTTGATTTTTTAAATAAAAAACAAATATTTATTAGCCTTGCACTAACAGGATTTTTTTACAATTTCGCTATCTGGATCGATAAATTTATATTCTGGTTTAATCCAGTTACATCTGAACAGATCATTGGCCCATTACGAGCATCTGTTATATATGATATTCCAATATTTCTGGCATACCTCTCTATTATTCCCGGCATGTCTGTATTCCTTGTACGAATGGAAACAGACTTTGCAGAAGCCTATAATAATTTTTACACATCCGTAAGGGAAGGTGATACGTTAGAGCATATAGAACAACTTAAAGATGAAATGGTAAAAACCATTCGTATGGGAATATACGAAATATTTAAAGTCCAGGGTTTAACTGTTGTCCTGCTGTATTTACTGGGTTCAAAAATACTTGAATGGATTGGAATATCACCTTTGTATATTCATTTATTTCAAATAGATATTATGGCCGTGGGTGTGCAGGTACTTTTGCTGGCTATATTAAATGTTTTGTTCTATCTTGACTTTCTAATTATGGCGCTGAGTTTGTGCTTCTTATTTACTGTTTGCAATGCAGTCTTCACATTTATTACTTTAGAACTTGGTCCGCAATTTTATGGTTATGGTTTTGCCATAGCAGTGGTTTTAACAAGTTTGATCGGCTTAGGATTTCTATCTAAAAAACTGGATCGATTAGAATATGAAACATTTATGCTTCAATAGAAAAATCAACCAGAAACCACTCCTTTTATTTTATCAGGGTATTGATATAAAGCAGGAACATCTGGAAGCGGTGCATCTTCTTTCATGTATTGAACTATAAAAGACCAGTACCCTATTAACTCCTGAGGACTACCATAAGTATGGTACAGCCTTATTTTATATTTTTCTGTTTGATTATTTAAAACAAGCCAGGTTTTTCGTTTACCAAATATATTTTTATAACACTCAATCGCACCCGATAACGCATCATAGTTAGTATTAGTATAACTCGGCAATAATATTCCTTTTGCATACTGGACATTATGTTTTTTTCGATTAAAACTTAGAACTTTCTTCCTGGTTACCTTGAAAAACAAATAAAATAATAAAAAAGAAATAGCCATCATTGTTAACAATGATGTGAACAAGATAGCTTCACTGTCATTCCATATAGTTATATCTGAAAATGGTTTTTTAAACAGCACTAAACCATTAACTGAAAAATATAACAGGAATATAGCAAGAAATAAGATAATATATTGAATGAGCTTTGGCTTTTCATGAGAAAGGATCGTACTAAAAACTTTATCATCCAGCTCTTCAGCTTCTGGATGCCAGAATGGCCGCATGATTTTTTGTGGCAAATTAGTATTCTGGTTGGTTTTATATTTTCGCCAGTATAATGACATTGTTTATACCTTTAGATTAGGTTTTAGCTGATTCTAACAACTGCAAGTAAACCAGTAAATCTTATCGGTGTGAAACTTTAGTCATAATTTTGTGAACTGGGACAACTAGATTCATAGTCTGTAGAAGCGAGTCTTTAGCTCGCGACGCTTGCAGTCTACTAAAATCACGAGCTAAAGACTCGCTCCTACATACTGACATTTATTTCTGCCTATGCTTAAATCTTTTAATTTTAGGATTCCGCATCTGGCCAGTTCCGTTTTTCTTTTTCCAGCTTTTCGGCTTCATCTTTGTTTTCAGTATCATCTTCATCCATCAGAATACGATTAGAATCACCTTCCATGTCATCATACTGCCCACTTCTTACCGTCCAGAAAAAGATGACCACCATCACAAGACCAATAATAATCATTAACGGGATAAGGCCATAAATAACTTCCATAATAGATACCTTAGTGTTTTGTAAACAGTGTTTTTATTCTTGCTGCATTAGCAATGACGGCTAATGAACTTACAGGCATGGAAATAGCAGCAATCAGTGGTGTAATAAATGCCATTATTGCCAGTGGAACCATAATAATATTATAGATGAGTGAAATAGCAATATTCTGTCGAATTGTTTTTAATGTTCTACGAGACAACAATTCTATCATTCTGACTTTCTTCAGTTCATTGTTTAGCAGTACAATATCAGCGCTTTCCATTGATACATCTGTGCCTGAACCAATAGCTATACCCACATCAGAACGCATCAGTGCTGGGGCATCATTCACGCCATCACCGACCATGGCGACACATTCACCATTGTCCTGTAATTTTTTAATTATCTGATCTTTCTGTTCTGGCAGGACTTCAGCAATGACATTCATGCCGCCTAATTCAGCGGCAATGCTATTTGCTACTGCCTGTCTATCACCGCTGAGTAAAGTTAATTTAATACCGTCCTCACGTAAATCCCGGATCAGTTCTTTTGCTCCATCTCTTAGCGTATCAGAAATTGAAATCATGGCCTGTTGCACACCATTGATAGCAATATGAACACAGGTTATACCATTCTGCTCTAAATGTTTTTTCTTCTCCTGCATACTTTCATCCATTTTAACACTATTATTTTTTAACCAGCTTTCTGTCCCCAGAATTATAGATTGTTGATTGATAGTGGCTTTAACTCCATAGCCTGGTTTATTATTAAAATCATTCACCCGCTCTGTATTTACTACTATGCCCCGATCTTTTGCATGCTGAAGAATAGCTTTTGCAATAGCGTGCTCAGAAAACTCTTCAATTGGTGCGATTATATCTAACAGTTCATTTTCATTTATATGATTTGTTGTTATTTCATTAACCTTCATTTTACCTTCTGTTAATGTGCCGGTTTTATCAAATACAAAATGATTAATATCTGATAAATATTCCAGTACAGCTCCATTTTTTATTAGAATGCCATCTTTTGCCGCCAGGCCAGAAGCCACAGCTATAGCCATTGGTGTGGCCAGACCAAATGCACAGGGGCAGGTTATAATTAACACAGAGGTGGCCGCCATCAGTGCTATTTCAAAATCATCCACAAGCCACCAGGCAAAAGTTAAACTGGCTAACAGTAATGTAATCGCTACAAACCAGGGAATAATTTTATCGGTGATGCATTGAATAGGCGCTTTAGAAGCTTGTGCATCTTCTACCAGGTTTATAATTCTTCCCAGTGCTGTATTTCTAAGCGTACCACTGACTTTAACCGTTAAAGCACTTTCTATATTAATAGTACCGGATGAAACCTTATCATTAACTGATTTTCTTACCGCTAATGATTCACCACTTAACATGGCTTCATCAACTGAACTTGAACCTTTAATAACAATACCGTCCACAGAAATTTTATCGCCCGCTTTTATTAATACTGTTTCATTTTGTTTAACTGAACGAATGGGTACAATATGTGTTTCTCCATCACGAATAACATGAGCCACCTTTGGCTGAAGATCAAGTAGACGTTGTGTTGCAGAAACCGCATGGCGTCTGGATTTGGCTTCAAGAAATCGACCAACAAGAATAACAAAAATAAAATTAACCACTGTGTCAAAATAAACTTCACCAATAACAGAACCGGTTAACATCACATAAATAGAATAACTGTAAGTAGTGCATGCCCCGATTGCTATGGGTAAATCCATAGTTAAATGAGATTTCCTGAGACCTGTCCAGGCTCCTTTAAGAAAAGGCCAGCCAGAATAAAATAGCGCAGGCGTTGCCAGAAAGAAACCGATCCAGTGAAACATGGATCTAAATTCGCCTTTATCTGCACCGGTGTATAAAGCAATTGAAACCCAGAATAAATTCATCATTGCAAAACCTGCAAATGCCATACGCAATAATAAAGCTCGATTCTGTTTTTTTATTAAACCTTCAGCTGATTCAGGATCAAAAGGCACGGCTGAATAGCCAATCTCACCCAGCTGTTTAATTATTTCAGATAATTTTATCTGGTTATTATTCCATTTTACATGCAGGCGTTTATTTGCAAGATTAACTTTAATATCCAGCACACCCGCTATGGCGCTTAACGTGCGTTCAATTAACCAGACACAGGCTGCACAATGAATGCCTTCAACTAATAGATGAATATCTCTGTGCTCACCTAGAGATTCAACAAATTCGCTTTGCACATCATCTAAATCATACAGGGATAAATCTTCTGGTAATTCCTGAGGAGGTGCGAGCGACTGACCTTCTGGTGTTCTTTTATAAAAACCCTGCATGCCAGAGTCATAAATTACTTTACATACAGACTGACAGCCCAGACAACAGAAGTGGCGTTCTATATTTTCAATTTCAGCATGAAAATGATGAGCAGGTGGGTTAGGTAATCCACAGTGAAAGCAGGTATTTTCATTAGTAGATTTATTCATAGTCAAAAGACTACCGCGAATGAACGCAAAGAACCGCAAATGAACGCAATAAAATAATTAATTTTTATTTTTTTATATTTTCGTATATTTGCGTTCATTCGCGGTAGTCTTTTGACTTTTTACGCTGCCTTACTGTGCTAATACACTGGTGCGTCGTGTAAAGCTAAATGTATCTTCATGACCCTGAATTGTAATCGTGTATTGCCACAATCCTTTAAGAGGAAAATTTATATTTGCTTCATAACGACCCGACACTGTTTCAATCATCTTAATTTTAAAATCTGCATTCACGTCAGAAGGGCGATAAGCAGAAAAACTCACATTAGCATCTATAAGTGCTACACCGTATTTATCCACCAGATTAAAACTATAATGCGAGTCTTTATTTATAATCGGATTAGATGGAAAGTCTGTCGTATAACTCCATGCCAGAGCATTACGTTCTGCTCTTCTTTTTGTAATATTTTTTTCATAATCCTGACCTTTTTCATAATAGTTTTCATCAACGAGACCCGGACTGGTTATAAAGGCAATACTGATCATAGTGGCATTAACAATAAGCACAACAGCCACCAGTGATACCCAGCCAATGACCCACGGATTTCTCCATGCAGAGGGATTATCCTGTGAAATGTTTTTATTATTCATAATCGTATCGCTCATAATACTTTCTCTAAAAATTAATAAAGTGGCCTTAATGCCCGGGGCCATAAAACATGCTGAGGTATTCAATATGATCATCAAACACTTCAAATGATTGCACTCTAAAATTAACCGGGGTTCTTCTGCCTTTCAGATTCTTTTTAGGAATACGGACAAAAGTAATAAAGATGCTTAACTTTCCAGCGGGTAATTTCATTTTTTCCTTTAAGCCCTGAGTCTCCAGACCTTCAGGGCCTTCTACAACAATACTGATATTCATATCTTTATCAGTTTTATTTAAAATCTTTAAATCATATTTATTCTGAATACTGCCATTGCTCATTTGAACAAACAGGGGCTGGCGTTCATGTATGACTTTTAAATCAAATGCGCCAAGATTACTTACACCATATAATAAGCCCACTGCAGAAAATATCATTATAGACAGATAAATCAGTACACGTGGACGTTTAAAAAATTTCTGTATGGGTTTACCTTCTATTTCATCTAAAGAGGCGTATCGAATTAATCCCCTTGGTTTACCTATTTTATCCATCACTGAATCACAGGCATCTATGCAAAGCGCACAGGTAATACAGCCTTCCTGCTGACCATGTCGGATATCAATTCCAGTAGGGCAAACAGCAACACACTGGTTGCATGATATACAGTCGCCTTTACCTTCTTCTGTCTGACCTTTCTTTAGTTTACCCCGTGGTTCACCTCGAGCAACATCATAAGTAGGTAGAATGGTTTCTGCATCATACATTACCCCCTGAATTCGCGCATAGGGGCAAAGCCAGAAACAGGTTTGTTCACGCATAAAGCCAGCAAGAATATAAGTACCCATGGTGAATGTAAAAATAAGCACATAAACAAACAGGGGAGACTCTAAAAGAAAAAGATCACTCCATAGCTGATAGGCATCTGTAAACCATGCGACAAAAGAGATGCCTGTAAGCATGCCTGTCAATAACCACAAACTATGTTTAATAACTTTAATTTTTATTTTTTTTGCATCCCATGATGCTTTTTCCAGCTTACGTCTCTTAGTGGGAGGCCCTTCAAGTTTTTCTTCTATAAATGTAAAAAGATCTGTCCAGATTGTTTGAAAACAGAAGTATCCACAAAAAACTCTACCCGCAATAGATGTAACAGCGGCAAGCATAATGGCAAAAAATAAAAGGATTAATGCCAGCAACCAGACATCCTGAGGCATAATACTTAAATCAAAAAAATGAAAATTACGATTCGGCACATCAAACAAAATAGCCTGACGATCTCCCCAACGAAAATAGGGGGTAATAAAAAATGGCAGCCATGTGAGCCATGACCACCATTTAAAATTTCGGAAATGGCCTCCCATGCGTTTAGCATGAATGGTTTCACCGCCTGTGTTTACATGCCAGTAGCTGGCCTCTTCATACAGTTTATCCAGGCCTGGTTGATCAACTGTATTGTCGTCTTTACTCACTACAACTCCTGTAACTAAAAATAATAGTTACCAGAAAAATTTAAATCTTAATAAACTCAGCGACCATGAACTAAAAGTCTATTTGGAGATTAAGCAAAAGGGGCTTGCGCCCCTTTATATAAAATCATTCAATCTTCCGAATGATCATGATTCATTTTATAAATTCCTTTGCTGACAACATATACAAGAATCACAATTGTCAGTACAACTGCCAGAATCGAACCAATAACTACTGCATCCATTTTATTCCTCCAGTAATTTTTTAAACGTAATTTTAAAAACCCGGGGAGGCAGCTAAATTCTAAACCGCAGAATACTATTGACCACCACCTAATTTATGAACATAAACCGCCAGCTTTTTAAGCTCTGACTCTGAAAGTCTGCCAGCATCACCAAATGCAGGCATCACCGCATTACGTGTTTTTTCATTAGAAGGGTCATTCACACCATATTTAATAGTATGTGCAATGCTTGCTAACTGATCTGCTGCGGTAAAACGATAAATGCCATCGGTTAAATTAGCAGAGCCCAGAAATGTCATTCCTCTGGCATCAGCGCCATGACATCCGATGCAGCCTTTTTCTGTAAACAGAGGTTCTTTAGCAGCAGAACCCGCCATCACCGCATTGGCTAACTTATCAACTTCGGCAGCAGATAACATACTGTCATTAGCCATCATCACGCCCTTGCGACCTGAAACAATGGCTGTTTCAATATCTGTAATAGTTCCACCATATAACCAGTCATCATCAGCCAGCACAGGAAACCCCGGGTTACCCTGACCACCGGCACCATGACAGGCAGCACAGTTATCTCCAAATAAAACTTTTGCTGAACGAACTACATAGGTAGACAGTTCTTCATCAGCAAGAATTTCGCTGACTGATTTAGCTGTAATTTTAGCTTCGTAGGGACCACGAATGTCATTGATCTGTTTAAGATCTTCTCGGTACTCATTAATTGAAGTCCAGCCCATCAGACCTTTAAAATGTGTCGTCAGCATTGGCCAGGATGGATACAGCAATGTGTATACAATTACAAATATCCAGCTTGCATGAAAACCTATGCGCCACCAGGTTGGTGGATCATTTAATAATTCACGCAGATTATCATCCCAGACATGCCCGGAATTATTTTCTCCGGGAAATTTATTTTTATCATCATCACTCATTATTTTGAGTCCTCTGTATCATTATCATCATCATTAAAAATAATATGACGTTGAGATTCTAATTTCTCTTTATTCTTTGGGTGGAACGCATAGACATAAGCCCAGATCATGGCAATAGCAGCCAGAATAGTAACAAAGGTACCAATCCAGTCATTAACGCTCATTGCATTCCAGTCAGTATTAAAAAATTCCATCGTCCGCTCCTGTTTAATTATCTATAGTCTTTAGATTCATCAAACTTAACCATAGTGCCCAGCACCTGAAGGTAAGCAACAATAGCCTGCATTTCTGTTTTACCTTTAACTTCTTCAGCACCTGAAGCGATATCAGCATCGGTGTAAGGCACGCCCACCATACGCATGGCTTCCATGGTTTTAACGGTGCGCTCACCATCAATCATGCCTTTTTCAAACCATGGATAATTAGGCATAACCGATTCAGGCACTACGTCACGAGGCGCGCGTAAATGTAATACATGCCACTCATCTGAATACTTGCCACCGACACGAGCCAGATCAGGCCCGGTACGTTTTGAGCCCCATTGAAATGGATGGTTGTACATAGATTCAGACGCAAGAGAGTAGTGACCATAACGTTCATTTTCATCACGGAATGGACGAATCATCTGTGAGTGACACAGGTAACAGCCTTCACGAATGTAAACTTCACGCCCCATAAGTTCCAGAGGTTTATAAGGTCTTACACCATCACCGGCCTGCCAGTCATTGAGTGTTTGACCTGCCTGGCGATCCCAGACAATTTCAGGGTTTTTATTGTGTTCCATTGTATCTTTGAGATAGAACAGAGGAACAATTTCAACAATACCGCCGACAGAAAGTATCACCAGGGTAACAATGAGCATAAGAAAGACATTACGTTCAATCTTGTCCTGAAATTTAGTTGAATGGTATTTATCAGACATTTTTTAAGCCTCCCTTAAGCCGCTGCAGCTACAGACGTTGTGTTAGTGTTGCGTGCCGTTGCCATGCGAATAGTCATAATGGTGTTGTAAAGCATAATCGCACCACCGACCCAGTAGATCATTCCACCCACTGCGCGCATTGCATAATAAGGATGCATAGCCGCAACCGATTCAGCAAAGGTATAAGTTAAAGTGCCGAACTCATCATAATCACGCCACATCAAACCCTGCATAATGCCCGATACCCACATCGCAATGATGTAAACCACCGTGCCTATTGTGGCCAGCCAGAAATGCAGGTTAACCAGTTTTGCTGAATACATTTCTGTATTCCACAGTTTCATTATCATGTGATAAAGCGCACCGGCAGCCACCATCGCTACCCAGCCTAAAGCACCGGAATGAACATGGCCGATGGTCCAGTCTGTGTAATGAGATAAAGCATTCACGGTTTTCGCAGCCATCACCGGGCCTTCGAAAGTCGACATGGCATAAAACGCCAGTGAAACAACCAGGAAGCGCAGTACATAGTCTGTTCGCAATTTGTCCCAGGCACCGGATAAAGTCATCATGCCGTTAATCGCACCACCCCATGAAGGAATGATCATCGCCAGCGACACCGCTGCACCCAGTGAACCGGTCCAGTCAGGCAGAGCCGTGTATTGAAGATGGTGAGCACCTAACCAGACATAGCCGAAAGACAGTGCCCAGAAATGCACAACCGATAAACGATAGGAGAAAACAGGACGGTTGGCCTGTTTGGGAACAAAGTAATACATAATGCCGAGGAAGCCAGCAGTCAGGTAGAAGCCTACCGCATTATGACCCCACCACCACTGGATCATGGCATCCTGAACACCGGAGAAAATAGAATAAGATTTAAACGCACTCACAGGAATCGCCAGACTGTTCACCACATGAAGATAGGTAATCATTACCATCATCGACATAAAGAACCAGTTAGACACATATATATGTGTGGTTTTACGCTTCGCGACCGTCATCATGAAATTAAAGCTGTAAACCAGCCAGACTACGGCGATAGCAATATCGATAGGCCATTCCAGTTCAGCGTATTCTTTACCTGAAGTAAGACCCAGGGGCAAGGTAATTACCGCAGCAACAATAATAAGATTCCAGCCAACAAACACAAACCAGGCCAGCTTATTACTCCATAAACTCACCCCGCAGGTGCGCTGCACCGAGTAAAAGGAAGTAGCCATCAGAGAGCTGCCACCAAAGGCAAAAATCACCGCATTGGTATGCAGAGGACGAAGACGACCAAAGCTTAATTCTGCGATATCGAAGTTAAGAAAAGGCCAGGCCAGTTCTGAGGCAATGTAGACACCGACCAGGGTACCCACAACCAGATAGATGATAGACGCAACGGTAAACCATTTTACGACTTCAAAGTTATACTTCTGATCAAGCGAAGCTTGCACGAGAAACTCTCCTCTTTTTCTTATTTATTCGTTAGCCAGAATAGAGGCATGCTCTATATGACCGGTTTTAAAGACTCTGATACAGGCAAGGCTCTGTATATAGCCTAAAAAGCGTTGTTTGACATTTGAATCAGATGAACTGCTGCTCAGGCAAATAAATGACTCTAAATTTATTAAGGATTACGCTATAAAAACAGTGATCAGTCCAGCTCTAAGTAGCTTCTTAACCGCCATATGATCGCTTATCAAGCTTTAATCACAAAAAACAACGAAATTATAGTGTCTTGCCATGCTGTGTATAATGACAAATATCAATTTTACACCTTATTTAAGTATAAAAGCAGTCTCTAATATAAAAAAATATTTATATACCAATAGATAATAATGAATTAAGAGCCAGATACGATTAGATCACCAGAATGATTGTAAGGCGAAGTTCTAAGTTATAGACTCGTGAAAAATTATCATTACTCAGGATCAATTCAACTATGGCTATGATTATTCAGACAGTGGACGGAGTCGTTTCTAATCGGTTTGAAATCAGCGAATCCGCACTCACATTTGGCCGCAGCAGTGAAAGTCAGGTGCAAATTGATGATTTAGCGGTCAGCACAGAGCATGCAACAATCACAGCAGAAACCGATGCCGATGGCAGGCAGAGCTTCTTTATTGAAGACCTGGGCAGCACCAATGGCAGCTTTGTTAATGAAGAAAAAATTAAGCGCCAGCAACTGCATCATAATGACTCCATCAGAGTGGGCTGGAATGCATTTATTTTTATTGATGAAAATGAAATGGATCCTGAAAAAACCAGTGAAATTAAAAAGAGCTGGATACCCGGTGTGTATTACACAAAAGACAAATAATGCTCATTGAGCTGATTGTTTTAGTGCTGGTTGTGGTGCTGGTTATCTGGGCAATTAAACCCGCTAACAAATAGCCCGATTGTGTTTTGTAGGAGCGAGTCTTTAGCTCGCGATTTTAACAACCTGTATTTATCGCGAGCTAAAGACTCGCTCCTACAACACATTTTTGAGCTCTTTTAATCCTTAAGTATGACAAAATTATGCAAAAACAAATCGGAAAGCTTTAACCATGGAAGATAAAGCATTACATATTCTAAATAGCACATTTGGCTATACAGAATACAGACTCCACCAACAGGAAATTATTCAACAGGTCATTAATGGCAATGATGCAGTTGTGCTTATGCCCACTGGTGGTGGTAAATCTTTATGTTATCAAATTCCCGCCATGGTTCGCGAAGGTGTGGGCATTGTCGTGTCACCACTGATTGCATTAATGCAGGATCAGGTTGTCGCCTTAAAACAACTGGGCGTGAGTGCGGCTTTTTTAAATTCAACTCTCGATGCCTTTACCGCCAGTGAAATTGAACAGCAATTTTTACAGGGTGAACTGGATTTACTATATGTCGCTCCCGAACGATTAATGACCCATGGCTTTTTAAATTTATTAGAACGCGCGCCCGTATCTATGTTTGCCATTGATGAAGCCCATTGCGTATCACAATGGGGCCACGACTTTAGACCAGAATATATTCAGTTATCTATACTCCATCAACGATTCCCAGATATTCCTCGCATTGCATTAACTGCTACCGCTGATGTACCCACTCGACGTGAAATCATTCAACGCCTGGGTCTGGAAAATGCAGAATTATTTGTTTCCGGATTTGATCGACCTAATATCTGTTACAGCATTTCACAAAATCAGGGCAATGCAAAAGATCAGCTATTACGCTTTATTCGTAACGATCACGAAAATGATGCAGGTATAGTGTATTGTCTATCACGAAAAAAAGTAGAACAAACAGCAGAGTGGCTAAGTGCAAAAGGTTTAAATGCATTGCCTTATCATGCTGGCTTATCTGCTGATATAAGACAACAGCATCAACACCGTTTTTTAACCGAAGACAGTATTATTATTGTTGCCACCATTGCATTTGGCATGGGCATAGATAAACCCGATGTACGCTTTGTTGCCCATTTAAATTTACCCAAAAGCATTGAAGCTTATTATCAGGAAACCGGACGAGCAGGGCGTGATGGTGAACCAGCCGATGCCTGGATGATGTACGGTTTACAGGATGTCATTATGTTAAAACAAATGATGGAATCATCCGATGCCGATGAAGCTCATAAAAGAGTAGAGCATCACAAACTGCAATCCATGCTGGGCTTTAGTGAACTCACCACCTGCCGACGACAGGCTTTATTAAAATACTTCGGCGATCAGTTAGATCAACCCTGCGGAAATTGTGACACCTGCTTAACTCCTGTCGAAACCTGGGATGCAACTGTGGTTGCACAAAAAGCCTTATCCTGCGTCTATAAAACAAACCAACGTTTTGGCGTCACTTATTTAATTGATGTATTACTTGGCAAAGATATTGATCGCATTAAACAGTTTGGCCATGACAAAATTAGTGTTTATGGCATAGGTAAAGAACTGGATGCAAAACAATGGCGCAGTATATTCCGTCAGCTCATTGCCAGAAATTTACTGTCTGTGGATATTGAAGGCTATGGCAATTTAAAACTAACCGATCAATGCCGTGCTGTTTTACGTGCCGAAGAAACATTAATGTTACGCAAAGAAACGAAACAAAGTAAATCCCAGAAAAAAGGTCGCAAAGTTAACAACAGTATAAAAGAAGAAAATAATGTTTTATGGGAAGCATTAAGAGCCTGTAGAAAATCTCTGGCAGATGAACTGGATGTACCGCCCTTTGTTATTTTTCATGATGCAACCTTAATGGAAATGATAGACAGGCTGCCCCAGAATCATCAGCAATTTCTGCAAATAAGTGGCGTGGGCGAGAAAAAACTGGAAGCCTATGCAGATGAGTTCATTAAAATAATAAAACAGCATGCTGAAAATACTACGCAAACATCCAGTGACACTATCGATGAAACTTTGCGCCTCATTCGTTCTGGAATGAATGTTAATGACACAGCCACTCAGCGAAACTTAAAGCCCACAACTATATACAGTCATTTGGCTCAATCTATTGAACAGGGCAACATTGAATTACAGCATGCGATTGATTTAAGCGAAGCAGATATAAAAACTATACAGAATGCTTTTTTAACTTTCAACGATGAAGAGAAAAAATTAAAACCAGTTTATGAAGCTCTTGATGGTGCTTTTGATTATGGATTATTACAATGCGTTAAAGCATCTGTTTAATTAACTTAAGGCGGAGTCTTCACTTATTTTCAACTTCAACTTTACCTGCTCTTCCATCCCGAGCGACAGACGTACTACTGTCCGAAATAAATTAGTTAATACACTATGCATATAGATTTAAGTATTCATCCAAAGAAATAGAGATTTAAAAAAACTACTCAGTCATCCCGAGCGATAGCCGAGGGATCTTGTGCCGTAAAAGAGCCGCACAGAGAGGGCATCAGATCCTTCGACTTCGCTCAGGATGACAGGCTTTTTATCCAGGACAGTAGTGACATGTAGCCTTAATATTCTGAGAATATAATTTTCTCTAGGCTTTACCCTTCCATGGTACAAGATGGTTCTCAAGTTTTCGCATTAATATATCGATACCAAAACCAATAATACCAATTAAAATAATACCCATTATCACAATGTCTGTTTGCTGAAATTTTGATGCCGCAATAATCATTTTCCCCGCTCCTTTTTCAGCTGCAACCAGCTCAGCCGCCACCACGGTTCCCCAACATACGCCCATGGCTACTCTGCCACCGGTAAATATTTCAGGCAGTGAGTTAGGAATAATAACGTGAACCAGTATCTGTTTTTTAGATGCGCCGAGGGAGTAGGCCGCATGGATTTTTGAAATATTAATACCGGATACTCCCGCTCGTGCAGCGATAGTCATAATCCATAAAGCGGCAAGAAATAGCAGACTGATTTTTCCTGCTTCCCAGATGCCGAACCAGATAATCACCAGTGGAATTAATGCCAGTGGTGGAACAGGGCGCATAAACTCAACAATGGGATCAAACCAGCCACGAACCCAGCTATTTAAGCCCATCGCATAACCTAGTGGTATACCAACAAGACAGCCCAGCAAAAAACCCGCTAATACTCGAAACAGAGACCAGCCGATATTTTCAAATAGAGAAATATTCTGGTAACCATGACGAGCAATTTCTATAAAGCTTGAAATAACTTTTTCCGGTGATGGCAACCAGATAGCTTCCATCTGCCAGCCTTTATCGGGCGTGAAAGAAAGACTACCTTTTGCCGTCATTCTAAGCTTGCCGTTATCAACTTTAATAATCTTCTGAGGTGTTATTGGCTGGCCATTTATTTTGGTGATCTGATAATTTTTATCTCTGCCGCCTTTATCATTTTTCTGTACACGAATCAGTTTGCTGCGCCATGCATTAACAACCACCGTATCATCTCTGGCAAAACCGGGTAAATTATCAGCAGGTAGTTCGGGGACTTCCACTTCTTCTTCAATCATCTTTACTCGAATAAAAACCCGAGCCTCATCAAGCTGTTTCTGGACATTGCGTGCAGTATAGGTAAAAGAGGTATCGCCCATAAATGGACCGGGGACGTGAACAGGTGAAAGCTTTGAGCCAGTAAATGCAGCCCAGATAAAAAACAAACTGATGACTGAAACAATTGAAGCACTACGATTAGACGTTACCGAACTCTCATCACCGAAGGTCACAGTTTTTCTTTCGTTTAAACTATTTTTAGCCTGTGACCTTTTTGTTATTAAATAATAGACAGCGTAAGCAGTAGCAAAAATGATGATATAAATAATCAGTATCGACATGGCTATTTTTTATCACTCATAGATGCACCCATAATTTCTTCCTCCATTTCCCAGATCATAGATAGAATTTCTTCTCGTCTGTTATGAAAGTCCTGTGTTTTTTTAACTTCACGTAAACCTGTATTAATTGCCTGCTCTGCAAAATCCAGTTGATATTCTTTGTGAATTCGTCCGGGGCGGGGCGCCATAACTAAAACTCGCTCACCTAATAGCAGAGCTTCATCTACGGAATGGGTGATTAAAATAATTGTCTTGCCGGTTTCTTTCCAGAGTTTAAGTATTAACGACTGCATTTTTTCCCGAGTTAATGCATCCAGTGCCCCCAGTGGTTCATCCATTAATATAACATCAGGGTCATTTGCCAGGCATCGGGCGAGGGCGACTCGTTGTTGCATGCCGCCGGAGAGTTCATAAACCGCTTTTTCGGCAAAACCATGCAGGCCGACTGTTTCCAGTAATTCATCCACTTGCTGTTTTATTTTTGCTTTGGCTACACCTTTCATAGTCGGGCCAAATGAAATATTTTTGCGGACACTCATCCACTCAAATAGAGCGCCCTGTTGAAATACCATGCCACGTTCAGCACCTGGCCCGTTAACGGGTCTGGCATTTAAAATGGTCTGTCCTGATGTGGGCGATAAAAAACCGGCTACAATATTTAATAATGTTGTTTTACCACAACCGGAAGGCCCTAAAATAGAAAGCAGCTCGCCGTTTTTTAAATCTATGGATACATTCTTTAATGCTTCCACACAGCTACCATCAGGTAAACTAAATGACATTGAAATATCATTTATGTGCAGGCTGGATTGAGTAGAATTATTCAAACTGAGTATTTAAATTTAAGTTTGTTGTGAGGGCTTATAATTTTGCAGCCGCTTCAAGGTAACTTGAATCAACTGCATCATTATAGCTGTTGCGTGCTTTTGGAATAATGCCCTGAGTTACAAAAAAGTCTGCGACTTCTTTAAGAAATTTCTGTGTGCCACCGCCAAGCCATTTACTGCTCAGCTGTTCTTTTATATCTGGGAATGAAAAACCTTTGATAGTGTCTTTCGTTACCTTTATATTCATGCCAGCTGCTTTGGCAATAACGGGCAGCATTTTATCTGCATGCTTATTTGCAAATTGCTTATTCATCTGTGCGGTGACTTTAAGAAATTTTTCCAGCAGCTCAGCGTTTTCCTGTGCCCATTGGGTGGCAACCGTGGTTGCATCAAATACCTGAATACCCAGCTGTTCTTTTTCAGCGCCACTCATCAACACATTGCCATATTCTTTCATGCGGCGTAAAGCGCCGCCCCAACCGCACACCATATCAAGATTGCCAGCAGCAAATGCAGCTGCACCATCAGCCGGTGCCATATCAACAATTTTCATGCCTGATGTATCGACTCCGAAATGTTGCATCTGTTTTAAAAAACCATAGTGCGCGGCTGTGCCGATGGGCACACCGATCTGTTTACCTTGCAGCTCTTTTACATTATCCCTGTCAATTTCCAGATTTGAGCGCACCACGCAATTATCATTTTCTGCATAAGATACGGCGATATCGACAATTTGAATATCCTGTCCGGCTGAAGTTGCTACAACAAAAGGCGGGATGCCCTGGGAAAATGAAATTTGCACATCACCGGATGCCATGGCGGCTGACATGGCGGTGCCAGCATCAAATGAAACCCATTTCACCTTAACCCCAAGTTCTTTATCATAAATTTTCTTAACCTGAGCAAATTGATTAGGGGTGGGCCACTCCAGAAAATATCCAACCGTAAGTTCTTCAGCACTGGTAGCTTGAGTCACGGTAAATAAGCTGATAATAAATATTAGGTAGGTGCTTACAGGGTAAGCCAGAGGGGATAGTAATTTCATATTTAATTTAATTTATTTTAATTATTGCTGAACAGGTAGTATAAACGATCAAACCACTGGATGAAATTTTTTAGATTTGAGCGGTTCGGTTATTAATAGGGTCTCCAACAATATAGAGCAGTAAATGCCACACCTTGGCATGTATCTATATGATCTTATTAAAGATAATCCGGCTCATTTTTTCTGAAAACCACTGTATTTAACTATATTTTCAATGATTTAATCTTTTTAAGGTCAAATTTTGGGTCATTTGCTGGTTTATGGGTAAAGTCATACTCTCCTCGCAAATTAACATGACGCCAGGTAATTACTGATCCCTGAGCAATAGCTTCTATTATGCTGGTACGCTGCTCTTTGTCTTTTGTTTTTAATATCAAGTCTGAAAGGTACAGGTAATTCCATAAGATAATCGTATTTTGCAATAATACCTGACACGCAGTACCAATTTCCTGCTCCTCTTTTGTGCCTTCTCTAAACGCCTGGTCATTATCAAAAAAGACTGCGTGGGCAAATTTATTGGTTAACTCGACTCGGTTAAGTTGTTTTTGAATTTGTTGTCTCAATTTCAAATCATCATAGTAGGTAAGAATAAACTGAGATTTTATTATGCGGCCAAATTCTTTCAGTGCTTTATATAATGGATTAGTTTGCGCATATGAACTTAAGCGTTTAAAAAGCTGTGAGGCAGATGTGTGGTTTGATTTAATCGTTGCCATAAATCGTAGAACATCATCCCAATTTCTTAATATCAGTTTTCTATCAATAGTACGACTTGGCAGGATAGGGTAGTCCTTTTTCTGATAGGTACGTTTAGCAGAAAAGCTGTAAATTCGCTGAGAACCCAATTGTTTAAATCTGGGTGCAAAATCGACATCAATAAAATGCGTAGCTGCAAATATTTGCTCGGTAAAACCATGGGTATCCGTGCTATGTATCCTTTTTTTCTTTACATCATTTTGCATAAGGCCATCGATTACATATGCGGCTTCTCTATCTGATGAACTAAATACTGTTGAGTAAAATAATGACTGTCTTTCATCGATAAAGGTGTACACAGTCACGCCTTTATCACGGCCAAAGTATTTAAATGAATAATTGGCGTGTAGTGAATCTACTGATACATTAACTTTTCTACCATCACTGCTCGAATGAATCACTGATGGTTTATAGACATAATTATTAGCAAGACCCAGGCTATGTATTGTATCAACAACTCGGCGATTAGCTTCCTGTATGTTCTTCAGATCAAAGCACCAATTGACGGTATTATGTAATACATGTTCACTTATGCCATTAGATATATTTGCGAGCTTATGTAAACCAATATTACAACCTTTGCCAATAATACCTGCAAAAATAATTTTTTCAGATGGATTCATTTTGCTGTTTTTATTACTGAAATGTTTAAACCCTTTTGTAAAGTCAGTAATGTTATTGATGTATTTCAAAAGACTAAGGATTGGGATGTAGCCATTATCCGATAAGGTATTTGCAATGTATTCTTTATTTTCTAACTCGATACTCGGTGTGCGTACCACTGGTTTACCGGAAAGATCAAATTTGAGATAGGGATTGAGACCGTCTATAGATTTGGTATTGACCGCATGGTATTTGTCGTCAAGTTTGACTTTTAGCTGTTCCAGATAATGTTCTCCATCTGCAAATTTCGTCAGGCCTGTTTCAGCTAGAATCTTATTCTTATTGCTCTCCCAGTAAGTTTTGTCGATCAAATAGTCCTGTATGGCTCTGAATCGATAGGAGTAAGCTAAATTTAGCTCACCTGATTTAATCGATGCAGCTATATGAAAGAATAACAGGCATTTATACAACGGTGTATTTATATCATCTTCACAGTAAACCAGTGCTTCTTCTGCTTTCGTGAGAAAATCACGTGGAGCATTACTGCCTACTTTTCCATCATGGGTTTTAAAGTAATCAATGGCTACCAGTATAGATTTTGAGCTACTTGAATGATCAAACTCTAGTACCTTAACAATACCTGAGACACGTCGTTGTAGCTTATTGGATAATTCGGTTAACAGCTCATAATAAGATTGATTCCTCGATTCTTTTGACAGATATTGATCGAGCTCAGTCAGTTTTTTCTCGTCCTTCTCATCAATGGCTTCAAACTCATCTACTAGCTCCTCAATTTTGTAGTATTTTTCATTGGGTGTTGCATTTGTCGCATTGACAATGGCAATAACACTTTTAGCAAAAGACCAGGCAGACTTGTGAGTCTTGTTGAGTAGTTGCAGAGCTTGATTGCGCTCCTTCTTGGTGGCTTGTTCTTTATTGGTGAGTTTAGCGGTTGCAGTGTGTTTAATTGATGTGACGGATTTTAATAATATATCCACCAGCGTATCCTGGCGTTTATAAAACTGATGCTTGATGAATGCCAATAAATGAAGGTAAGCCTTGGAGCGATTCGGAAATTGATTCAATTGCTGATAATCAGCTTTGTAAAACCAGGTGGCGTAATATTCAGTAGCTTGATCATTTAAAGGCAATGCTTTGAATGTCTCCAGATGCATCATAAAAAGATCTTTAAATTTTTCTGTTATACGCAGACTCTCTTTTATTTGATTGGGTCTTAAAGACTGATTTATTTTTTTAAGCGCAGTGATAGGTGGTTGTGAACGTGAGCGCACCTTCTCACCGGATGTTAAAATATTTTCTAATAATTGTCGGTCTGATATATTTAAAAGTTTTTCTGTTTTAGCAAGTAGTTCATCTTCTGTGTGACTGAAACTTACCGTGACAATCTCACTTAATTCAAAGAAGGAGGGCACACGTATTTTGTTTTTCCAACACAGATCAATTAAACCAATAAATATCTGTTTTGGTTTTTGCTGGTTATTGGTTTGTCTATGGGCATAGCTGACCAGTAAATCTTTTGAGTCTTTATCGTAATCTTGCCAGTCCAATATAGATAGAATTTTATTTCTATGCCGTGAAATTATTGTGCTGTTGTATTTTGTAAGATTAATCTTAGGGCACTTTAAAATACTCTGTACATATTCTATGTCACGTTTTCTGAAAGATTCTATTGGATAAAATCGAGCATTAGCCCGAAAGTATGCCAGCTGCAACATAAAACCTGCACGGGTATCATGTGTATTAAAGCGAGAGACTGTTCTTTTTAATTCAGGGGTAAGAGAGAAATAAAGATTTCGTTCGTCTTTCGAGAATTTTGGTGGCAGGTCGAATAGTCGTTTTTCACTGGGTGACAGTATAGTGATATGGGACATTTACTAGACCATGTTAAATAATATGATTGGTTTATAACAAAAAGCTTATTTCAAATATGGTGCTCTGCATCCTTAAGAGTAATCATCAAAACCATTGGATCTAATGGCGATTCTATAAAACCACATTGTCTATAAAATTTATGGGCAGCGTCAGAAAGAGCATGAACCAATAAAGCCTTAATGCCTGCCTGTTTAGAAACCCCCAATGTTCGTAGAATAGCATCTCTAAGTAAGCCTCGGCCAACACCGGCAGATTGCATGTGTTTACTCACCGCCAATCGCCCCAACACCATCACTGGAACAGGTTCTGGCATATTACGACGAACTTTACTGGGTGCCTCTTTATGCATGACACTGCCAGTGGCTAGCACATAATAACCCACAACGTGGTTATCCTGACACACGACAAAGGTGCGGGAAGCGCTGGAATTTTCATTTTTCAATGCACGTTTTTTTAGCCAATCATTGAGTACTGGCTCGGCACAATCAAAAGATTCAATATCATGAGTAGCCAAAAGTGGCTCAGGGGCCGATAGTTCAGCCATCGGCTATTTTTCCCAGGGTGATTTTTGATTTAGTAAATAATGTAATTTCTCATTATCTGCAACAGGGGCATCTAATTGAGTTTGAAAGGCGCTAAATGCTGCCTCATCTGCCAGAAAAAGACGCTGATCCAGTAATATATTTTCTGCAGCCTGACAAGCTACTTCCAGCATAAAGTCTGAGCGTGTCTTGTTCAGGCTGGATGCTGCTTTATCAATTAAAGCTCGTTGACCTTCTAGAGCGCGGATATTGATAGGCGCAACTTTGTTTTGTAAAGCGGACATTTTATGCCTTCCGTATGTCGATATAGTTTATGTATCCACTATATATACGCTAGAGTATATTCATTGTCTATCTATTTTTAGCTTTTTAAACCGATAAAAAGAGCCACTGAGGTATATCCAGACCTTCATAGCAGATCAATTATGGTCTCAAAACACCATATAACGGACGTATGGCATCATTTGATCAATGATTAGAGCTAGCCAAAATCGATAATTTAGTGATCGTTAGTAATGGCCTTAAATAATTTATTATCACAGAGATCATTGAGATAGTTGATCAGTATCATTGAAAATTAGACTGACGGGCCCAAACTTAATTATGGGTAGATGCATATGTGCATTACTGTAATTAATCATTAACCTGATCAACGGGAGAATGAAAATGACAAAAGCCAGCAAAAAAGACACCTCTGTCACACCTATCAAAAAACAAACTGACATCGACAAGGCGGCTCCTTCAACTGCATTGAGTTCACTTGAGGCAATGGATCGCATGTTTGATGATTTCTTTTCACGACGCTTGATGAAACCCTTTGGTTTCGATCGGCCTTCATGGAGTCATCTACCTGCGCCATTCAAAGGCAGGACTCCGCAGGTTGATGTTGTCGATCGTGATGATGAAATCTTTGTCAAAGCAGAACTTCCTGGCGTAGATAAAGATGATGTGGAAATCACCATGACAAACAATTCAGTGACTATAAAAGGATCAACTAAGGCAGAAGAGAAAGAAGAGAAGGGTGATTTTCATCGTTGTGAAATCTCTCAGGGATCTTTCTCTAGAACAGTGTCACTGCCTAGTGAGGTCAATACGGGTAAAGCTAAAGCCAAATATAAGCACGGTGTTTTGAAATTAACCATCCCCAAGGTTAAAGCATCAAAACATAAAAGCGTTAAAGTGGAATAGCGATAAAGTGTTGCTTCTATATATATGGAGGCAACGCTTTTCATGAGTGTGATTTCTGGCGTAAGTGATTCAGTGAATAATCCTGTTTTTCACTGAAGAATTTTGTTGTGCATTATTTTCCCGGGTAAACTTATTGATTAATGAATTATTGAGGGGGGGGGTAAATAGAGCTGTCATCAATAACAAGTGGAATGGTGTTTTATTAATACGAATTATTAAATAATCGGGATTAGTGATATTGGAGGCATACGAATGATAAGGCAATGGTTTCAACTTTTGTGTTTAGCCAGTTTAATCTGTTTTCCAGCCTATGCCCTGGATGGTGGTATAGAAAGTTTGCGGCAAAGCAGTAAAGCTTTCTCATCAGTGGCTCAATCGGTTTCACCTTCTGTTGTTTTTATCCAGGTTGAAGGTAAGGCGTCTATTCAAGAACTGAGTCCTTTTT